>Ga0209542_10014444_pt1 | contig 13444 bp, 18 predicted proteins | sample RifCSPhighO2_01_FD_184028 | JGI IMG/M metagenome (GOLD analysis project Ga0209542, IMG submission 184028) | Soil microbial communities from Rifle, Colorado - Rifle CSP2_plank highO2_0.1 (SPAdes) (version 2) | ecosystem: Environmental > Terrestrial > Deep subsurface > Rock core/Sediment ... | reverse complement strand
TAGTTCCCTCCTTTCACTTTCTTTAACAATCCATTTTATCTTTCGCTTGTTTAGTTTCTTCATAAGAACCTGCTCTACAGCAGGTCTTATCTTCTTTACCGAGAGGACATTATTTCTGGATAAGACATTAAATAAAATATTAGAAATGTTTAAAAACGATTAAAATCATTCTTTTCTATATCCAAAATTAGTCATTTTTCTATCATTTTCTAATTTTTCAAATGTCTTCAGAAAGGTTTTTATACTGATTTTCTTCGACAGTGGAGGCACAAAAAGTAAATGAACCTGAAAAGGAAATTTAGTTTGTGTATTGGATTTCTTAGATCTAATTACCCCAATTTAATATTGATTGAAAGGAGGGGTGGTAAATATGGAACAATTAAAGCGATTCAATGCAATAATTCTTTCTCCTTATGTCAAGAAACTTGACAGAAAACCACACCTTTCAAGGTGTGGTCGTTTCTTGAGCATCCAAAGCATGAGTACCTTTTCAAACTCCACCTTTAAAGGTGGAGTGGCACATCATGCTTTTGATATCAAGAGAGATTTTAACTATTCTAATCTTATCAGTGATAAAGGTAGGAAAATTGTACGATTAGAGCCAGAAGGTTTAGGAATATTTGGTCAATTCCTTTATGAATCTGAAATAGAAAGAATACCTTATTTAGGAGATTTAATTTTTGTTGGAAGTACAGAAGGTAGCGAACGCGGAGTAAGAATAATGAGCAAAAATAGAACTCCAATTGTAAGATATAGTAAATTCTATGGCGGGAAAAGCGGATATACGGGAAGAACACCCGAAGAAGGAGGCTATTCTTTTGATATGCCAAAGGACGTAGAATACATAAAGGAACTTTTGGAAAACGATTCTTTCTTAGAAGCAATTCTTGAAAGAAGTCCAGAAAGAGTAAGAGCTTCTTTGGAAAAGCTAAATGAAAGATTGGCAAAACCGATTATAGCAACTCCTTTTCTTGAGCGGGCATTAATGAAAGATTAAACAAACTATTTTTTTTCTAAGATTAATCTAGTACACATTAATATTTAAACCTCTAAACTAATTTCAGTATTTAAAATAGAATAATTTATAAATATAATTTTATACTTTACATAATGAGGTGGAATGTTCTCTTAGCAGTTCTTTTATTCGTCATAACTCTCGGTTTAATATTTTTAGGAATGCCTTTATATGTTAGTTTTATATTTATCCTTTTAACTTTAATATTTGGAGCAAGAGTTCTTGGGGATGCAACCGAAGAGATTGCAAATTATTATTCTCCAACCGCCGGAGGACTAATGAATGCGACTTTTGGAAACCTTCCAGAGCTTATTATAGGATTTTTTGCACTTAAAGAAGGATTAGTTGATGTTGTCAAAGCGTCCTTAACAGGATCTATTTTTGGAAATATTCTTTTAGTTTTTGGAATTTCTATTTTTATTGGAGGATTTAAACATAAAGAATTTAAATTATCAAGGCATGAATCCAACGTAAGTTCTACAATGCTTCTGATTTCAGCCTTTTTACTATTAATACCTTCAATTCTTTTCGTATTTCATGAAGAGAAATATGATGTTAATATTAGTTATGCTGTTGCGGTAGTATTATTTATTTTATATATAGCTTCAATGATATTTTCATTTTATACACATAAGAAATACTTTGCAACAGGAGAGCATGAAAAACCCAAGATGAAAAAATGGCATGCTGTTTTATTAATGATCGGTTCAATAATAATTCTTGCAGTTGTTTCAGAACTATTTGCCGCAAGAATCGAAACAATTGCCCATGCACTACATTGGGGAGATTTGTTTATCGGTGCGATTTTAGTAGGCATAGTTGGAAACGCTGCTGAGCATCTTAGTGCGATACAATTTGCAAGAAAGAATAAAGCAAGTCTTGTTTTAAATACGGCAATCGGATCTTCCTTACAAATAGCTATGTTTGTCGCCCCAGTTCTTGTTTTAATATCTGTTTTAGTAGGAAATGTGATGTCATTAGCATTTTTACCTATTGAAATAGTAGCTATTTTGCTTTCTATTTTATTAATGAATGAAATATCAAAGGACGAAGCTGTTAACTGGCTTGAAGGCTTACAGCTTCTTGTTTTGTATATAATTATTGCGATTGTGTTCTTCTTTTACGGGTAAAGGGCTCTTAAGAAATAATTTCTGGATAACACATAAAATACAAAAATCCAAACCTTTATAATCCCTATTTATCTGTAAATAAAATGAAAGGCAAAGTAAAATTTTTTAACGAAATCAAAGGTTTTGGATTCATAATTGGAGAAGACGGAAAAGAATACTTCGTGCATAGCACAGGTTTAAGTGGTGGAGTTTCTGTAAAAGAAGGAGACGCAGTTACATTTGAAATAGAAAAAGGCGATAAAGGTTTTAAAGCAGTCAAGGTTTCTAAAGATTGATTGAATTAATAAGTCTGCTCAATAATCATGAAAACACAAAATTGTCTCGAATGTAAGAAAAGTTTCGAAGTAAGTCCAAATGTTAGATTCAAAAGAAAGTATTGTAAAAAATGTAGCGAAAAGAGAAAGAAGATGTGGGACAACCAATGGAAAGTCAAGTTTGAAGACCTAGATGACGAATAAATTATCTACCAAACATTCTATTTCGTGAAACATGCCTTCTAACGCTTCTTCTTGAAAAACTTCTGTTCTCTCTGCTTCCACCCCTATGTGATCTTCTTCTATCGTCTCTTCTCTGTCCTTGATTATTCTGCCTGTTTACTTTTCTATCCATATTTGAACTAAAATTGATCGAAATAATTCTTTCTAATTTTGGAGTATTAAGTTTTTCGATTTTAAAAGTTCCTCTAGAAATTTGCCTAAATTCTCCATGATCCCCAGGGCAAACAAAACTAACCGCAATTCCATTTTTCCCTGCTCTTGCAGTTCTTCCTATTCTATGAATATATTCATCTGGAGTATTTGGGATATCAAAATTGTAAACATGAGTGACTCCTTTGATATCAAGTCCTCTTGCAGCAACGTCTGTGCAAACAAGAACAAGCGTTTCTCTTTGATGAAATGCTTGTAATGTATCACTTCTCCTATTCTGGCTTAACCCCCCATGAATAGCAAGAGCATCTATTCTTTGTTGATTAAGAGCTTTAGCTAAACGATCTACATTTCTTCTTGTGTTACAAAATATCATTGCCACACCACTTTTTTGTAAGTTTAATAAATGCAATAACAAAGAGAATTTTTCTTCTGTTGAAATGTCATAATAAGTCTGATATAATTTTGAAGGATCAACTTGATTATCTACAGAAATCCTGACAGGATTAATCATGTATCTTTCAGCTATATGGTTAATTTCTCTTGAAATTGTAGCAGAAAAAAGAAGTGTCTGTCTGTCTTTAGAACAAGATTTAATTATAGATTCAACGTCTCTTATGAAACCCATATCGAGCATTCTGTCTGCCTCATCAAGAACAAGAAATTTCACCCTACTAAGATTTAACGTTCTTCTCTTCAAATGGTCAAGTAATCTTCCAGGTGTTCCTACAACAATATCAGAAAACCTTAAGTCTCTTATTTGCGAGTCCATTCCAACTCCGCCATATACTTCTCTTATATTTAGTCCGGTATGTCTTGAAAAAGATCTTAAGCTTCTTGCTACTTGTTCTGCAAGCTCTCTTGTGGGAGTTAATATTAATGCCTGTACACCACTTCCTCTTTTAATTTTATCAACAATTCCAGCTCCAAAAGCTAAAGTTTTTCCAGATCCTGTAACAGAGCTACCAATTACATCTTTACCTTCCATAACAAGAGGAATTGTTTTTTCCTGGATCTCACTAGGTTCACTAAATCCTGAAGATTTAATGGTATTTAACATACCTTCACTTAATTTCAAATGTCTGAATTTTTCCATGTTTATAAAAAATAGAAATATACTATTTCTCGATAATATAAATTTTAGAGCCCATTTAAATCTATTCATTTAATAATTCGAGGGAGATATATTTGGATTATTATCTAACGAATATCTAACTTCTGCGATGTAATTGTATCCATCTTTAACAATAATACCTATTATTTTCTCTGCATCATCAGTCTCTACGTCTTTAGTCATAACACAATAGAAAAATCTAGATTCCTTAAGATACATTATTTCACAGCTATTAAAATATTTTTCCCCGCCACCATCAAAAGCATGAGTGCCTTTTCAAACTCCACCTTTAAAGGTGGAGTGGCATATCATGCTTTTGATATATTTTTTACCGACGATAAATTAATAATTTGATTGTTTTTTGAAATTCAAGTTCAATAACACTCCGGGGCACCGACCTAACAAAAAGATAGTTTTATAATTCTAATTTTTATGACAATCTTATGAAATAGATAGCAATTAGCGGTAGTTGGAGAAAAACAAATGAACAAGTTGAAGCGGATGTAAGAAAAGTAGTAAGAGAGATTATAACTAGCGGGAAGGGTATTGTATCTGGTGGCGCTTTAGGAGTAGATTATATTGCTACTGATGAAGCTTTAACATTGAACCCTTCTGCAACCCAAATTAGAATTTATCTACCCACCACATTGCAGATTTATTCAGCACATTACAGAAAAAGAGCAAAAGAAGGAGTTATTACAAGCACTCAAGCAGAACTGCTTATATCTCAGTTGGAAAGATTGGTCAGAATCAATAAAGACGCAATAATAGAAAATCGAGATAATGAATTGGTCAATCAGGAAACTTATTATAAAAGAAATATGAGAGTTATAGAATCTTCTGATGAATTGGTTGCTTTTCATATAAATGGAAGCGAGGGAACATTAGATGCAATTAACAAAGCTAAACAAAAAGGAATACCTGTTAAGAAGTTAGAATATACTATAAAATAATTCCTCCTCGGCAAAATATCGCTTAAGTGAGGTATGTTAACCCTAAGGACGTACGCCCCCACGATTAATAAACATCAGATTTAAAGTAATTAATCAAGTCGCAGGTTTATAGAAGTATAACAAAATATTACTAGATTCTCTAATTAAAATAGTTTTTCGCAAAATAATTCTTTGTAAAATAATAATAGAAAAGGTTGGACATGTTGGACAAGGTGGACATGAAATTAGTTATAAGAATATATTTACAAAATAATAAAAAATAAAAAAATTAAAATTATTTAAGAGAAACTTTATTTTTGTTCTTCTGAAGAAGGTTCTTCTTTCTTTTCTTCTTCTGTTTCTTCTTTGTCCTCTGATTCGTCTTCAGAGGTTTCGTCTTCCTTTTTTGTTTCTTCTTCCATAAAAATAAATAGAATGAGGGTATAAAAGTGTTTGTATAATTTTGAAAAACCTAAACTGATAACATTTATCAACCTGTAATTATTAAGTTATTTATGAAGAATAAAAGATACACTTTCAGAAATTATATTGAATATATGAAAGATAATCCTAAAGAATTATGGTTTAAGATGAGATTATATGGTTGGGGTTGGGTTCCTGTAAGTTGGGAAGGTTGGTTAGTTGTTTTAGGATTTATTGGAATTTTATTATTGAATGGTTTTTACTTTGCTTCTAAAATATCTCCAAATAGACAACCAACTACTTTTGATTTAGGTTTATTCTTTGGAGTTATGATTGTATCAATAGTTCTCCTATTCTGGATTTGTTATAAGAAAGGCGAATGGCCTAAATGGAATTGGGGATTGAATAAATAAAATTATTAATTAATTTTTAAATTATAATTTAAACTATTTAGACCCCAGCTAAAAAATAAATTCATAAATAGAAAAATTTCTTTATTTATTGTGGAAAATAATAACACCTTTTTGGAACTAAGGCGAGAAGCTTTGAAACAGTTGCTTATTCAAGCAAAGAAAGAACACAACAAGCCGCTTTACAAAAAGCTGATGCTGAAGCTAAAACAGATCTCATCTGGTGAAGGTGGAGGGGATTCCGATGCAAACTAGTAACCAGAGCATTAACAGGGTCCTAGCGCAGGTACGACGCCATCCTCTTTATAGTATACATTATGGAATCCATGGCGGTGCTTATATCTCATGTTCTCTCGAGAGAAAATATTGTGTGAAAGGAGGTATTCGTAAAAATGAAAAAAGCAACCAAAAACGCAATGATAATCACGATGATTGCCATTATAATTTTTAATCTTCTTTGTTTAGGTGTTAATTTGATAGGATTAGGATTGAACTTTTTTTCTAAAGCATAGCCAAAGATTAATCCAATAACTACCCCTACCAATAAACTGATTGCACTATTGTCAAAAGGTATTCCTATTAACAATCCAAACATAATACCAAAGCCAGAACCTATTGACAGCCAATGCCCCTCTTGGTATCTTTGTTGTTGTTTCATCTTCCCCAGCCCCATTTAGGTTTTTCTCCTTTCCAATAGCCAAAAGCAAATATAATCGCAATCATCAACAAAAATCCTATAAGCACTGCTCCAGGAGCATCATCAGTTTCTCCGAGATAAAGGCTCGCGATGAAAATAGCTAAACTTATTACCACTACAAGCCAACCCTGCCATTTTACTGGAATCCATCCCCAGCCATAAAGTTTTCTCTTAAACCAATATCCTTTAGGATTATCTTTCATATATTCAATATAATTTCTGAAAGTGTATTTTTTCATTTTCTTATTTTTCTTTCCAAAGTAATTCTTAATTAAATGACCTACAAATGCAAAAAATAATCCACTTAATAATAAGGTAATTATCACTATTCCTGCTATATCATCTCCAGGATTAAGTTTAGATATTATAAATATTAAAAGAAGACTAACTATAACACCAAAAATGAAACCACCAATTGTGCCTTTATTTCTCATGATTAGCCAGTAAACAATAGCTAAAATACCTGCGAAGATGAATCCAACAAATAGCTCACCCTCTCCGTAAAAAATACCCCGAATACCTACAATTATAAAGAATATGAAAAAACCCAAAAATATTACTTGAAGTAATTGATAATACCATTTTTTGTGAAATGTTTCCTTTTTCATTTTTTCTTTTTCTCAACAACCACCCAAACTTTATTTCTATAATTTGAAGTAAGAGCAGGGAGAAGATGTGATAAAAATTGTTCTGCGGTTACTTTTCGGATAATTCCTTTTCCACTTTTCTGTTTCCATCCTTCGCTATCTTTATACCAAATTTGTTTTCGTCCATTTTTAGTTATAAGATAAGTTATACATTCATCATTTTTCATAATATTATTTAATAATAGCCTGTTCATAAAGGTTTACAAAAATGAATTATTATTCAGATAATTTTTTGATTTCTTCCCTTAACATTCTATTCCTTTCTTGAGGGCTTTTTCTCTGTCTTTTAACCATTTCTCTGGTGTATGTGGTCGTATCTTTTCATAGCTGTATAAATCAGATCCTTCTTTTAAGGAATCTGTCTATCAACCCATACGCCTCAGATTATAGACAAATTATCTCACGCCCCCACGATACTTAACATCTGCAAAAATAAGTACCAAGGGGTCTACATTACTTTCTCTTCTTTTTTTTCTTAGAAGATTTTCTAGATTTTAGCCATTTTCTTATTTTTTTCACTTTGGAATTTTTACTCTTTCCACTCGGATTTCTTCCAGAACCTTTTCCCTTCACACCCTTCCTTTTTGCTTTTACCATAATTGAATATAGCTGACTCTGGACTCGGTGGAAGAGTGCCTTAAACAATTATCGAAATCAATCTTAACCTATCGACTTGCTTTAAAGGTGATCTCTTACGCGTCATGAAGTAGCTTAACAAGCTCAGGTTTCGTATGGCGAGTTATAGTCCAGTCGCCACATTAATAGCCGAGGGCTTGACAGAGGCTTTTATGAACACATCCTTTCCAGGACAACCGATTTGTCCAGTCAGCATAGATAATTAAATTTAATCCAGCTTAAATACGTAACTTACTACTCAAAGATTAATACGAAATCGGACAGTATCTAAGAAATAGCAAATAATTTAAAGCTCTTTTAACTATTACATAATAATGAATATAGATTTCAATATAGAGAGTAAAATCTCTAGATATCGTTCAAAAAGAAGAGTGATTATAACTCTGTCAGTTATAATCTTGGCAATTCTTTACACTTTCCTAGAAAAATCGGCAATTATTGGATCTTTATCTGCAATAGTTCTTCTTGTAATATTTTATTTAGCAGATCATTTATTTAACTTAGATTTTAAAAAAAGGCATTATTTATTTATAATCATAATTTCTATTTCGACTTTCTTATTAAGTTCACTATATTATGTACACCCGCAATATGATAAGATTCAACACTTTGTTCAACCATTAATGTTTTCTTCTATTGTATTCCATATGGTGAATAAACTTAAGTTGGAAAGAAAATGGAAATTAACTTTTACTTTTTTCGTAATAGTTGCAGCAGCAGGCATACACGAATTAGCTGAATTTGGTCTAGATTATTTCTTTGATTGGAAACTGCAAGGTGTCTTTGCTCGTGATTTAACTGGAATAGAAAAATATGAACTCTTATTGGATAGAAACGATGATACTATGATAGATCTTCTTCTCGGGGTTCTAGGATCTGGCGTTCATGTACTTTATCTAGCCATTTTCTATAATAAATTCAAAAGATATTATTAGCAGCCATACAGTTGTTTTAATTCTTCGAGAGATTTATATCCGTATTCTATCTTTCCGTTAGCGTACCATGCAGGTATACTTCGTAAGCTTTTGCATCTTTCATCTATAATAACTCCCGTAGAAGAAGTTTCACATACAATCTTATTTAATTTTTCTATTGTCTCTCCAAATTCTTTTTCTTGTCTCTCGCAATCAGCGCAATAAACCCCAGTATAAAATTCTGCGTCTTTTTCATTCATACACTTAACAAGTTTAATTTTTTCATCATCCCCAGTTACATACCCAGTAACTTTAGAAAACCAATCACTAAAAAAGTAAAGTCCAAACACAACTAACATAAGTAATAGAAGACTAACAAACGTTTTAACTCTAAAATCCATCATCTATTAAAAATAACTCAATTTTTATAGTTTATGATTTGATTTAGATAGTAATTTCTTCTTTATGTCAAGAAACTTGACAGAAAACCACACCTTTCAAGGTGTGGTCGTTTCTTGAGCATCCAAAGCATGAGTGCCTTTTCAAACTCCACCTTTAAAGGTGGAGTGGCACATCATGCTTTTGATTTCCATTAAACATGTTTATGATGCAAATATCTTTATAAATTGAATAAATACATTATATTCATGATAACTTTCCTAAGAAAGAGAAAATTAAGTTCACAATCAATAGAAACACAGGATACAAAAGAAAAAATTTATGGGAGAGATCAAAGAGTGTTTGTCCCCGCTTATTTACATCAGTTGTCTGATGCAGAAATGAAAGATTTGGAAGGCAATGAAATAAAAGTTACTCATATAGGAAGAACTGATATAGTCAAAGATGAAAGGGACTTAATGCTAAGACTTAGTAGTGAAAGAAATTTAACTGGCAAACTGCTTGGAAAGAGTTTCACTAAAATAGATGGATACACGTTTGCCTGGCAATATGTAGGAAAATGTCCGATTCATAGTATCTTGAGAGTTCTACCCATAGATGCAGAAAAAATAGCGCTCGAATTTTCTCACGGAAAAATGTTCAAAGTTTCAGTTAATCATTATCTAATAGATCATGGAGATCTCATGGATCATCATCCTAAAGGGCATCCTTATTCCTGCAATATTTTAAATAATTATGAGAATCTTGCTTATCAATTGAAAGATACAATTTCTTATTAGATGTAATAAACACATCAGAAACGTTTATAAAAGAAAATTCATATAGTAATATATGACAATCTGGTTATGGGCAATTCTAGCATTAGTCGCTTTAGTAGTAATCATATTCATCTACTATTTCAATAAAATTGTAGTTCTTGAAAACAGGATAGACAATTCACTTTCTCAAATAGATGTTCAATTGAAAAGAAGAGCAGAACTAGTTCCAAACCTAATCAGCACAGTAAAGGGATATGCAAAGCACGAGTCAAAAATAATGAAAGAAGTCACAGATGCAAGAAAAGCCCTAGTCTCTGCTACAAATATTCAGTCAAAAGTAAAGGCAGGAGCAGAGCTTCAAAATGCCTTAAAATCTATTTTTGCCATAGCCGAAAACTATCCTCAATTGAAAGCAAACGAAAATTTCCTAAATTTGCAGCAGGAATTAGCAGCAATTGAAGATAAAATAGCATACTCAAGGCAATTCTACAATGATTCTATATTAAGCTTTAATAATTCAGTAGAAACATTCCCTGGAAGTATTTTTGCAAGTATGATGGGTAAAAAGGAAAGAGATTTCTTAGAGATACCTAGTGAACAAAAAGCTGTTCCAAAGGTTGAATTCTAATGGAATTCCTAGCAAATCTAAAAAACGAATTTGTTGAAGGAATGCATATTCATAAATTAGCTATTGTGAAAGGATCTTCATACGATTTAGTTGGAATAAGGGCACATAGGCCTTATCCAGAGCATTTTCACAAAAAATCAAAAGCTGTTTTTTACATAATATATGGTGAAGGTAAAATAATTCTAAATGGAAAGAAGGAAAATTACCTTGATGGTTCTGTTTTCTCAATTCCGCGAGGAATGAAACACGGTTTTGAGCCCCTTTCAGATACTCTTTTCCTCTCAATCCAAACCCCACCAATAAAGCACGCAAAAACCGGCAAAGAAGATGTTAATTTCTAAGATTATTTAAATTGCCAGCCACCATAAAAAGTATTTTAAAGTCTGTTTACAGGAAAGACTGATGGAGAGGTTGATTTTTGATTCTAACGGGAAAATTGCGGGTCTGGACGGACAAATTGTCAAGCCAAATACAAAATTTAAGCAACAATCAAACTACAAAAAAACAAGTTTATCAGAATATGACGGCAGTGAAAATGAAGATCAAGACGAATTTGCAGAAGTGTTGAAGAAATCACAAGACTTAGAGTTCCTAAAAGAAGAGCCAATTGGATTTCAAAATATATATGAACATGCCTTTTGGAGTTTGCATTCTGAAAAAGAATTTCTTAAGCCCTTAAAGTTCTCAAACGAGAAAACACAGGAAGATGTCGTAAAAGAAATTGTAAATCTGATAAAAAATAATAATAAAATAATCTTTCTGCATGGAACCTGTGGTACTGGAAAAAGTGCAATTGCATTAAATATAGGAAGAATTCTTGGAAAGACTAGCGTAGTTGTACCAGTAAAAAATCTTCAAAAGCAATATGAAGAAGATTATATGGGGAAGAAATATCTTATTAAGAAAAATGGTGAAAAAATGAAAATTGCTATGATTACTGGGAGGCAAAATCATGATTCAATAATAAATCCTGGGCAGTCATGTGCCGATCCCTCTCTTCCAGAAAATATTAAAATAAGTGAAAAAAACTTAGAACAAATTGAAGAATACTATAAAGCAAACCCCAATATCAATAATAAGGATATGCCAGATTTAAAAGATTTAAGAAGAATATCAATTGCGCCCTCTAATCCTTATTGGAGCCCTATTCTTCCCTCAGATTTTGAACTTAACGTTTTAAAAGACGCCCAAAAGAAGAAATATTTGGGATGTGATGGTAGAGAATATACTTTTTATCACAGAAAAGAAGGTTGTTCTTATTATGATCAGTATCTAGCTTATATGAAGGCAGATGTTATAATATATAATGCTGCAAAATATCTAACTGAACTAAGCATGGGCAGAAAACCAATGACTGATGTAGAAATAATAGACGAAGCTGATGATTTTCTAGATTCTTTATTCCAACAGCAAGAAATTAATCTAACAAGGCTTCATAATTCTATAAAAGTTCTTGCTCCTGATTCTCAGAAGGCAGTTGAAATAAAAAACAAACTAATAGAGTTAATAGATTTGGAGGAAAAAAACAAAAGAATTTTAGGGGTAGACGAAAAAAAAGTATTTCATGTAAGCGAAACAAAAGTGAAAGAAATTTTAGAATTATTCTTGAAAAGCTCAGAATTCCAGTCAGAAGTAACAATAGACGAACTTAGCTATGCAAATAAAGCATTAGAAGCAGCAGAATCATTTGAAGATTCATTATCGGAGGTTTACTTAACATTTAGGAAATTTGAGGACAATCTTCTTGTAAAGTTAGTAAGTACAAATTTATCTGCTAAAATTGAAGATTTGCTTTCAAAAAGTAAGTCTATAGTATTTATGTCTGGAACGCTTCATTCAGAAACTGTACTAAAGAATATATTTGGAATAACCAATTTTAAAGTAGTCGAAGCTGAAACAATAAACTTTGGTAATGTAGAAATAATAAGAACAGGTAAGGAAAAAGACTGCAAATACTCAAATTTCTCAGCTGGAAAACACACAAGAGAAGAATACCTTAAAGCTCTAGATTTTTGCATTCAGAAAGCAAAGAAACCAACATTGATACATGTAAATGCCTTTCAAGATTTACCTAATGACCTAGAAAAGCAATCCTTTATGTTAAACAATTTAATGTCTGCAGATTTTTTATATAACCTTCAGATACAAGACAAAACAGGAAGAAATATCAGCTTATTTAAACAAAAACTTTCAGATTGTTTATTTACAACAAAATGTTCAAGAGGTGTTGATTTCCCAGGAGATATGTGTAATTCTATTATATTTACTAAGTATCCCAATCCAAACATATCTGATACTTTCTGGAAGATCTTACAACAAACCCATCCAAACTACTTTTGGGAATTCTATAAAGACAAAGCAAGAAGAGAATTTATCCAGAGAATATACCGAGCAGTAAGATCAAAAGACGATCAGGTATATATTTTGTCTCCTGATTCTCGTGTTCTTGACTCTGTCAAAGAATTCCAAGTGAATGGAAATTCATTATACCAATGAACAATAGATACTAAAGTATTCCTATTAATTTCTCTTTCCAACTCATTCAACAAACTTTTAACCCTCGCTCTTCAATCCAATAAGCTTATAAATTCTTCATATCAAATAAAAAAATGGACGAAATAAGCGTTTGCATACCTGCCCACAACGAAGAATCCAGTTTAGCTAGAACTCTACATTCTATTATAAATCAGCAAAATGTACCCAAGCTAGAAATAATTGTATGTGCAAATGGTTGCACAGATAAAACAGAAGGAATAGCCAGAGACTATGAAAGAGCTTTTTCTCATGTTCACTTAATTTCAACTGGTGTTCCAAGCAAAGCAAATGCTTGGAATCTTTTGATAGAAAGAGCGCAAAACGATTTTGTTGCTTTTGCAGATGCGGATGTAGTTGTTAGACAAGGAGCATTTTCATATTTGACTGAAACTCTAAAAGCCAATGAACAACTTGCTTTGGTAGGTGCGGCAGGCATTCCTTTAAAGATTGGGCAACCATTGCTTGAGCGTTACTTTCTAAGATATTTAATCCCAGATGAAGTTGGACAATCGTTTGTAAGAGGAGGATTATATGCAGTAGAAAAACGGAGATTAAAAAA
>Ga0209542_10014443_pt1 | contig 13444 bp, 13 predicted proteins | sample RifCSPhighO2_01_FD_184028 | JGI IMG/M metagenome (GOLD analysis project Ga0209542, IMG submission 184028) | Soil microbial communities from Rifle, Colorado - Rifle CSP2_plank highO2_0.1 (SPAdes) (version 2) | ecosystem: Environmental > Terrestrial > Deep subsurface > Rock core/Sediment ... | reverse complement strand
AATTTTTGGGTCTCTTCTTTTTGGGAATATGTGGGGCTGGGCGGCGTCGGTATTTTAATTTACCTTTTTATCCCGAAATACCGCAATGAATTTATGTTGATGAATCGCGAAGGCGGGAAGAAGATTTTTACCCTAAATACAGTGAGTGAAATTATGACCATCATTGGCAATTTGCTTACGAATTATGCCCTTCTCCTCGCCCCTGTAACTATGGTCTACCTGGTCGGATCTTTCCAGCCGGCAATCGTGCTCTTCCTGACCCTCTTCGCCACAAAATTCTTTCCAAATATCGCAAAGGAAAATACAACTGAACGGGTCCTGCTCCCGAAAGTCATCGCCATCATTATCATGATTGTCGGGAGCGTGCTATTATTTATATAGTGAATATGGTCTATAATATTCTGTGATTTCTGAGTTGCTGGAATTATGAAAGAAAAAAACAAACTAAATTTTGAAAAGATGGCGGAGCTAATTCCCGTTGTAGTTCAAGATTATCAAAATTCAGAAGTTCTAATGGTTGGATTTATGAACGAGAAAGCATGGAAGTTAACTTGCAAAACTGGCAAGGTCCATTATTGGAGTCGAAAGAAAAAAAGAATATGGATGAAGGGGGAGGAATCTGGCCATTTTCAACTTGTCAAAGAAATCTATTTAGATAATGATAATGACTCACTTCTTGTTAAAGTTAAACAAATAGGAGGGGCGGTAGAAGACGGCTACCGAAGTTGTTTTTATAAAATGAAACACGGAAATAATTTTGTTGTGGTTGGGAATAAAGTTTTTGACCCCAAAAAAGTTTACAAAGATTATTCTGATACAATTATCTTTGTCATACCCAGTGGTTCACTTTACTCGACGACAGTTATGCTTTTAGGTTTAGCTGGATATCAACTTGAATTACGAGGAGAGCGCTCCTTTAAACCAGCACTTCGTGGACATAAGGATATTAAATTAGTCGTTGCTCGCGCCCAAGAAATTCCTCATATGATTGAAAGCGGACAGGTAGATATGGGGCTAACTGGTATTGATTTGGTTAATGATACTGGGGTATCAGTTACCGAACTTGCAGATTTGCGATACCATGAAAATGGTATAGGGCCCATTAGTTGGGTTTTAGCTGTACCAAAAGAAAAACAAAAATATTACAAAAAGCTAAAAGATTTTTCGGGTAAAAAAATTTCAACTGAACTGGTTAACACTACCAAGCAATATTTCCTGAAAAACAATGTCCATGTGTTGGTCCAGCCTTCTGTTGGAACAACAGAGTCCAAAGCTCCTTTTTTCGCAGATGCAATTGTTGATTTGTGCGAAACAGGTAAATCTTTGAAGGATAATGGACTTGTGCCTTTATATAGCTTAATAAGTTCTACAGTTCATCTTTTTGCCCATAACCATTCCATGGCTTATGGGTGGAAAAGAAGGAAAATCGAAGAGATAGTTGAAAAGTTAAAAAAAGGAGCAAAAAAATTACCAAAAAACTCAAAACATTTCCTTAAATTACCAAGCCACTAGTTAAATAGAGTTTAGTATATCTCTTGCTGATAGCATTTTTCGCAATAAACTATCTCTGGCCTGTTGGTCGCATAGCTTGTCTCAAATTCTACTTCACACTTATTTTCCCCATGCAAATGTCCCTCCTTGTTGCACATGCAAGTTCTATGCCAGAGTTTTGGTGAATTTCTTTTTTCAATTCTATCAAAATGTCTACAATTCGGACATTTATTTGGAAGTGGGATGCTGTGCCTTTTATAAAAAACAAGTTCGTTTGGGATAATACGAAACGCCTTGGTACAATTTTGTATTTTAGATTTTTCACTTCCCCACTCAGAACATCCTATGGTTTCATTGATAATTGAGGGAGAAACGTCGTAAATAATTTTTGGAATATTGTCCTTACCTAAAGTAGGCGTATAATTTTTTTCAATAAATTCTTCCCAACGATATCCTAAATTTTCTGCTTCTTCTTTCGTTAAAGGAAAAAATTCTTGAGCACTGGTTCTATTGTAAGGACGTGGAGAAATTTCGAAAGGAAAAAATTCTCCATACCTATAAATATTTCCATTCTTATCTATGTATGGCATTTCGTTCATATGTTTTTTTATTTTTTCAACAAGCCTCCCATATTCTTCCTTTGAGTACTTTTTATTAAAAATACAAAATTTTTTATCCTGCAAACCAATACAACCAAAAACATTATAAACATCTCTGCATCCATACGAATATTCTACATCAGTAGAGCTAGAAATCGTGTTGCTGAATTTAATATTTGATGAATTTTTACCTGAGATGATTGTTTCGTAAATTTTCTCGGCGTTTTCTCCATATTCTATATAGTCCCAACAATCCTTTTTTACACCAGGGGTAATAAGCCACATACAGTATTTACAATTCTCTGCTTCATTTACTACATAAGAATTCTTCACATTTTTACAATTATATATGTAATCACCACTTACATTTATATTTTGCCTACCATACATGTACCTGCGAGGTGCTCTTAGATAAATTTCCCTTACTTTAGATTCTATATTGAGTATTTCTGCCTTCTTCCCACTAAAAATTTCCTTAATTTTTTGTTCGTAAATTTCTTTTGAATAATGCTGATTAAAAATATAGTAGCTTTTATGTCTTAACCCAACGCAGCCAAAACAATTTAAACAACCCACTAAGTCATAAGAAAACCAGATGTCCGAAGATTCTGTGCAGTTGGTAGAGAAAAAAGATTTATAACATTTCTGACAATTTACATTTTCGTAACTTTGTTCGCACTCATTAATCATGGTATTGTCAACACATTCCCTAGAATTTTCAATTTCTGACCCATACATGCAATTTTCATTATTATCTGCATTAAAAATAAGGTAACAATCTTTCAAGTTACTCGCTAAATTAGTATAAGGACTATTGATAAGTGTTTTATTTGTATTTATCGCGCGAACTGGAACTTTTTTCAGAAACTCGCTAAATTGTTGAAAAAAAGGTTTTGAAAAATCATAATCTTGCCCGTAATCTAGAGGGTTCCATTTGTCACTACGATAGCAGGTGGCACAATATAGAGTATATTCTTTGTTTTCTGAGAATGTTGAAAAGATTGAGTTACCACATAATTGACAGTTGATTTTTGATAAATATCGATCATTTCTCCAAATAAGTCTTCGAATCAAACGACATTCAGGACAAAAAGTTGGTGGCGGTACCTTCATTTTCTCATAAAATCCCAAATCGTCTGCTTCTATACTGAAGTTTTTCTTGCAATTTTGACAATTTCGCATCTCTGATTCCATAGTTTTATGATACTCCAAGATTCTAAAAATTACTATTCTACACTCTGTTTTTATGTAATATGTATGCTAAAATACTCATATGCCTGAAGGAGACCAAAAGAAGCAGATAAAGACTATACAGTTTGGTGAACATATAACAATTGATGGTTATGAAGGCGACTATGAGCTTCTAAACAATAAAGAAATGGTTTCTTCTTTGTTGTCAGATTTAACTGAAAAACTTAACATGAAAATGCTTTCCAAATATCGCAAAGGAAAATACAACTGAACAGGTCCTGCTCCCGAAAGTCATCGCCATCATTATCATGATTGTCGGGAGTGTCGTGTTGTTTATCTAGCAAATGTGGCATATACTATCGTGTAATATTATATGATCCCTGAGTTTCCAAAATTCAAAAAACTTGAACTTTCTGATAAAAAAGATATTGAGAAATTCACTTCAAAATTCCCCCCCTATTCCGATTTCAATTTCTACAACATGTGGGCGTGGGACATTCATAATAAAATGGTACTCTCCCAGTTAAATGGAAACCTGGTTGTACTTTTTAATGATTATGTGAATAGTGAGGAGTTTCTTGCCTTTCTGGGAGAAAAAAGGGCGGCGGAGACTGCTTCAATACTTATAGCTTACTCCAAAGACAAACACAAAAAAGGCTTTCTAAAATTTGTTCCCGAAGAAGTAATTTTAGCTTTTAAAAACTTAAGTTTTATCGTCAAGGCCGACAAGGATTCTTTTGACTATGTTTATTTGGTAGAACATTTGGCAATTATGAAAAATTGGCACAAAAATACTTCCGGTAAAAGAATTCGACGATTTCTGAAAACGGGGATCAAATATACCATAAAGCATTCCTCTCCTGAAGATATAACTAAAGATCAGGAAAAGTATAAAGAATTTTTTAAAAAATGGGCGGAGGATAAAAATATCAAGGACCACTACAAACTCTATGAGTATAAAGCATTCGAACGTTTTTTGACGATTAAAGATAAAAATATACACTTTGTAACCCTCTTTTTTGGAGAAAGAATGGTCGGCTTCACCGTTTACGAAATTTTATCCAAAGATTATGCAGTTTCACATTTTGCCAAGGCGGATAAAGAGCACTATGCGGCCATTTCTGATCTCCTAAACTGGGAGGAAGCAAAAATTCTGCACGCCAAAGGGATCAAATATTTTAATTGGGAACAAGACCTAGGCATTCCAGGTCTCCGGTATGCAAAAGAAAAATACAAACCGGCTTTCGTGTTTAAAAAATACATTGTTAGTAATCGGGTTTGATAGTACAATGTACGTGATGGACAAAAAAGCAAAAATCTTAGTTACCGTATTGACCCTATTAATTCTATGGGCAGTTTGGGCAACATATGATCGTATATATTTCAAAAAAAATTATATGATTTTAGTAGAAGTTTCTTGTAACCCTGAAACAGAGGTTTGTTACACGTCAGAGGAGGATGAAAGTTATTTTTATAAGATAGTTGAAAAACCAGCATATAATTTACCAAACTGTTCCCCTGAGGATATTCAATGTCTTGATTCAGTTACTTGCCTAGTAGACGAAACCAACTGCTCGATAATTTATTGTGATTCCTCCCTCGATAACACTTGTTCTACAATTGATTCTTCGGAAAATAATAATACTAGCGATGAATCGTCGTCTAGTACAGTAAATGAGTAATTTTATGGCTAAAAACAACATAGAGTCAATAATTAATACCAAGAACATAAAACAAGCAGACGTAATAATATTAAGCGCTGCCTACGGACGTTCCTTCACTTATCGTGCCGGGGCCGAAAAAGGACCGAGAGAAATAATTAATTGTTTGCACGGGAATCTTGAGTTTTTTGATAGATTTTTACGCAAAGAACCTTTTCGAGAAATAAATATTTGCCATCATGAAATAAAAGGTTTAAACAACATGTCTCCCGAACAAATGGTAAAAGCGGTCAGTAATTTTTATTTAAAATTTAAAGACAAATTTATTTTAATGATCGGCGGAGATCATTCGGTATCGATCGGCGCTTTTTATCATTTATTCAAAAATGACAAACCGAAAGGTATTACTATTCTTCAAATAGATGCCCACCCAGACCTTAGAGATAATACTCTCGATTATCAAAAAACCTCTAATAAATATAGCCATGCTTGTGTTATGAGGAGAGCTAGTGAATTTGGCTTTAATATTGTTCAAGTCGGCATAAGAACCTTTTCAATTTATGATTATGAATTTACAAAAAGTAAAAAAATCAAAGTATTTGAATGGGGTAAAGGCAAAACTCCGACAATTAGGAGCATTATAAATGCAATAAAAACCAAAAAAGTTTACCTATCTTTTGATATTGATGGTCTCGATCCTGCCCATGCTCCTGCCACAGGCACACCTGTTCCCGGCGGGCTTGAATGGTATTATGCGCGGAAATTAATCAAAGAGCTGATCTTAGTCAAGAACTTAATTGGAGCAGATATAGTTGAAGTTTCGCCGAAGAAAAATGATGTACTTACCCAATATTCTGCTGCCCAATTATGTTATGATATCTTATCCTACAAGATTCTAAAAGAAAAAGAAAAATTGAAATTTTATGATTAAATTAGAATTAATTATTTTATAAAAAATGGAATATAATTTTTTCGACAACATTCAGTCCTGTTATTTTGAAGTTCCGTCTCTCTTGTATTATTCCCACATACCTACTGCATTAGTGTCCTTATTTTTAGCTATATTTGCATTTTTGAAGGCTAAACGCTCTGTTGCCATAAATTTGCTTCTAGCCATCGCGGTTTTATTTTCTTTATGGTCTGTCTTAGATTTGATACTTTGGTTAAGTCCAGACAGTCGGTTGGTTCTTTTCTTTTGGTCGTTTATCAATCTGATACAGATGTCTATCACCATTCTGACTTTTTATTTCGCTTATGTTTTCCTTGAAGAAAAAACTCCGCCATTCAAAGCAAAATTATTTTTCTCTTTATTATTGTTTGTATATATTTTATTTATACCCACATCTATAAATTTGTCTAGTTTCAATACTCAAATTTGCGAGGCGACACAAGGCTCTCTGATCAATTTCTATTACTTCATTGAGATAATTACCTTGTTATTTTTCTTGTCTTACCTTTTTAAAAAAATTATAACAGTTTCAAAGCAAGACCGAAGATATGTTTTGTATTTTATTCTTGGAACTGTATTATTTACTGCCTCATTTTCTGGGGCTAATCTTACTGCTAGTTTTTTTTCTCTAATAAATCCGGATAATCCAAACAACTGGTTGATTTTACAGTATGGATTATTTGGTATGCCCATATTCACAGCATGCCTGGCTTACATCATTGTAAAATATAAAATATTTAATATAAAGGTTCTCGGGGCGCAATTTCTCGTATTTTCCTTAGGGGCGCTTGTTTTTTCAATAGTTTTTATTGGTGATATTAAGTATGTGCACATCGTATCGTATGTATCTTTGGCTTTGGTTTTGTTGCTAGGATTAAATTTAATTCGCGGAGTGAAACGAGAAATCGAGCAGAAAGAACAGTTAGCCAAGCTCAATATTGATCTCCAAAATCTTATCAAGCAACGCGAGAGCTTGGTGCACCTGGTCACCCATAAAGTGAAAGGCGCTTTCACGCGCTCCAAATACATTTTTGCCGGAATTTTGGACGGCACCTTCGGAGATGTCTCTCCGGAAATCAAAAAAAGAGCAGCGGTGGGGGTGGAATCGGACAACGGCGGCATTCAAACGGTTGACTTGGTCTTAAATGTCTCCAATATGCAGACCGGAACAATCAAATACGAAATGAAACCGGTTGATTTGAAGGAACTGGCGCAAAAAACAATCTCCGAAAAGAAAGTCCCTGCTGAAGCCAAAGGCCTAAAATTGGGGAGCGACTTGGGGGACGGCAATTATACCGTCTCGGGTGATGCTTTCTGGCTTAAGGAAGTGATGAACAACTTGGTTGATAATTCCATAAAATATACACCGGCGGGCAAAATCACCGTGGGGCTTAAAAGAACAGACAGCCAGGTAATATTTTCCGTCAAAGATACCGGCTTGGGTATAACCGACGAAGATAAAAAGAATTTATTCACCGAGGGCGGCCGCGGCAAGGATTCGGTAAAAATTAATGTGGATTCCACCGGTTACGGCCTATTTTCGGTAAAGCTTATCATAGATGCTCATAAAGGACAGGTTTGGGGCGAGTCCGAGGGTCCCGGCAAGGGCTCGCAATTCTACGTAGAATTGCCCATAATGCAAAAGTAAATTCTTATTGCTTCAGACGATTGCCCGTCAGGCGAGTGATTATTTCGCGGACAGTATTTCTGTCATTTGCCACGACTACATGCGTATCATCTACGAATACATACATTAAAACTACCTCCCCAGTTGCGTCATAGAGTATACGCGCATTTTTATTTTCTATAATTCCGTCTTCAAAATTTTTATTTAAAAGGTAATTGGTGTTAGCTGAAAGCTCAACTCCAAAGAGTCCCTGCAAATCATAGAACATTTTATTCTCCCAAACGCGCAAGCTGTCAAATATATCCGGCCAGGACCGCATTTTAATGAGCAGAAAAACATTTTTGGATCCGTTGTTCGCGATGCCGAGCAGAAAATTATCATCCACTAACTCTTGCCCTCCCAAAACCAAGTTGCCTTTGAGCAGAACAATAAATTCTCGAAGACCGACGATTTTTTTGCTTAGAGTGAGATAGATGGCTTCGATGCCGCCTTCTTTGACTTCGGTAGCGTTCGCCTCATCCCGGACACTTTTTATTATTTTATCCTTGTTCTGCTCTGATATTTCTAGAAATTTTGTCTGGTCGATAAAAATCATTGGCGTAAATTGTGGCGCCACCGCTGTCATGCCCGCCTTTTTGTTTAAAAAAATGAAACCCAAAATTCCAACCGCGAGCCCTAATAGTAGAATGCCTGCCAGCATGAAAAATTTATTGCGTTTTGATTCCGGCGAGAGATTTTTTTTCTCGGCCTCGCGGGCTTCCTCATCTTCAATAACTTTCTTGATTGTCACGGCCCCGCCATCACCCAGCGCCTGCGCCATGTCATCGGCGTAGGTCTCGATCATTTTTGTTTTCATTTCATCGTCTGGCATTGCTTTGTCCGCCCGAGGCGGATCCGCCTTTGGCGGAAAAAAAGTTCCTATCCGCTTCTTTAATGGACAAACTAATCTTACCGCGTTCGCGGTCGATCTTAATGACCTTAACCGGCACGATCATGCCTTCTTTGATTATATCGGAAACTCGTTCCACCCGGAAAGGTGCCAGCTCTGAGATGTGCACCATGCCGTCAGTGAAATCATTCAGTTGGACAAAAGCGCCAAAATCCGCAATTTTCACCACTTCGCCCTGGAGTATTTCGCCGGGCTTAAATTCATGCGTCATCTCTTCAATAATTTCTTTAGCTTTTTGTGGAGCATCACCTTTGCCGGTCAGATACACCGTGCCGTCATCCTCGATAGTTACCTCTGCGCCTGATTTTTCCTTGATTTCCTTTATGGTTTTGCCGCCCGAGCCGATAACCATGCCGATCTGGTCCGGAATGATCTTAATCATAATTATTTTCGGCGCATTCGGAGAAATTTCTGCCCGCGGTGCGGAAATTTCCGCCTCAATTTTCTCGATTATTGCAACTCGCGCTTGCTTGGATTGCCTCAAGGCCTCGCCCAATACATGTATCGGAATACCATCTACCTTTACATCTAGCTGAATGGCAGTCACTCCCTCCCGGGTGCCGGCCACCTTAAAATCCATGTCGCCATGATGATCTTCCGGGCCTTGAATGTCCGTCAAGATTTTATATTTAGGATTTCGAGTTTCGGATTTCGGATTTTGTTCCATCATGAGCCCCATAGCTACACCTGCAACCGGTGCAATTATCGGCACTCCGCCGTCCATGAGCGCGAGCGATGAAGCGCAGATGGATGCCTGCGAAGTTGAACCGTTGGAAGCCATTGATTCGGAGACCACGCGAATGGTGTAGGGAAATTCTTCCACCGGTGGCAGGACCATGAGGAGCGCCTTCTCCGCGAGGGCGCCGTGGCCCACTTCTCTCCGGTTCGTAAATCCGGCCCGGCCCGTTTCTCCTCCCGAATATGGCGGGAAGTTGTAATGATGCATAAATCTTTTTTCTGTCTTCTCGGTCATGCCGTCAATCATGTGCCGGTCCTCCGGCCCGCCAAGGGTTAAGACCGAGAGCACATGCGTGCCGCCGCGGTAAAAAATTCCCGAGCCATGCAGAATGGAAGATACCCCTCCAGCCTGCGCATAGAGGCCACGCAGTTCGTCCATCTTGCGGCCGTCCGGACGCTTGCCCTCCTTGAGCGCCTTTTGGTGAAGCATGTCATTTTCCGTATCGTCAAAAAGTTTATCTTCCAGGGCAAAATCATCGCGCTTATCCTCTCCTTGAGAATATTTTTCTTTCACTAATTTGTTCCAGATACTGTGCAGTTCGTCGATTTCGCGCTTGCCCGGGCCAGAGAAAATAGCGCCCTCCATTACCGGCAAAATATTTTCATTGAATAATTTTACCGACTCCGGATTTATTGTTTCCTTTTCAATTTTTCTTTTTTCTTTTCCAATTTCGGAGACGATTTTCTTCTGCCAATTCTCAAGTCGAGTGATCTCCGCGCTAGCCGCCTGAAGGGCCTCCTCCAATTCCTCTTCTTTCACCTGCCGGGCCGAGGCCTCGATCATATTTATATTGCCATCCTTGCCGCATACCGTAAGGTCAAATTTATATTGCGAATTTTCTGCGCGCATTGAAGACATAGCATTTATTATTAGTTTTTCATCCGTATATTTGCCAATCCGCACTGCGCCGATTGGCCCATTCCAGGGGATGTTGGACACAGCCAACGCCAAAGACGCGGCGTTGATGGCGAGGATTACTGAATCGTTATCATCCACGGAGAGAACCGTGACAATTATCTGCACCGCGTGGCGAATTTCCTGGTCAAAGAGGGGGCGAAGCGTGCGATCGATTACTCGGGAGGCCAGGATAGCATCCTCCGATGGCTTACCTTCCCTCTTTACAAAACGGGAGCCGGAAATTTTACCGGATGCGTAAAACCGTTCCATATAGTCCACCGTTAGATTAAAAAATCCGAGGCCTTCCTGTTTGTCGCGCGACATGCAGGCGGTGGCGAGCACTACCGTCTCGCCGTATTTAAGCATCACTGAACCGGCAGCTTGTTCCGCCAAGTCCGTAAACATCGCGGTCAAAGTTTTGCCTGCCCCGCCCGAAGCGTCGGGGCCGCCAACATCAATCGTATATTCTTTTTTTTGCATAATTCCTTGGAGCTCGTGTTCGAACTGCAGTATTGTTTTTATCCTGAGCCTAGTTTAAGGACTTCAGAAAAACAATTACTATGTGTCCGAACGCGAACGGATTAACTCTATTAATAAGAGATATCCTAGCACTTTTTAGGGAAAGCGCAATATTTATCTTACCCCAATGAGATATTTTCTCGGATTTTCGGAGAGATCCACGAAGTCGTCGCAGGCCTCGCGTAGTTTCCCGGAAGTTGATTGACCGAAGGAAATCACTTCCACTTGCACACCAATTGACTGCAAGTATTCCACTAAGGGAACGAAATCCCCGTCGCCGGATACGATAACCACAGAGTCGAGCTTCGGGGACATTTTAATAGCGTCCACCGCCAGCCCCACATCCCAGTCCGCCTTCTTGGCACCGCCGGCAAAAACCTGAAGATCTTTTGTTTTTGTTTCAATGCCGATTTTTTGTAGTGCCTCAAAAAAATTCTTCTCATCTCCGGCTTCGGTAGTGATGACATAGGCCACTGCCCGTACCAACTGCCTATCCGCTACCGCATCTTTTACCACCGCGCCAAAATTAACTCGGGCTTTATACAGGTTACGGGCCGAGTGATAGAGATTCTGGGTGTCAATAAAAACGCCCACGCGCTGTTCTTTATGCTTGATAACCGTCATGTATATATTGTAGCAGAGATTACGCTAATTCCATCTTCTTCATCAGAGCATCATAGCGGGGCTTGTTTTTGCGCTCCAAATATTTCAAATGAGTTCGGCGGTCGGCCACCATCTTGATGAGCCCGCGGCGAGAATGGTTATCCTTTTTATGCTTCTTTAAATGCTTTGCCAATTCGCTGATCTGGACGGACAAAATAGCCACTTGCACCTCCGGGCTTCCCGTATCCTTGTCATGAACCTGATTTTTCTTAATAACTGTCTGCTTTTTCTTCGTGGCCAACATGAGCTATATCGTATCACAAACTGGCCTAAAAAGCAAGTTTTATTACATCATGTAGCATGTCGCACAATATTTGCTACAATTACTTTATGGCATCGCTCAAAGAGCTTAAGAATAGATTTCTGGAATATGTGGAGATAGAAAAAGGGCGGGCGCTCCGCACGATTGAAAATTACGATCAATGGCTTTCCCGTTTTCTTGCTTTTGCTAAAACAGACAATCCGGGGGCAATAACTGATGAACTAGTCCGTGAATTTCGTATTTGGCTTAATCGTCAATCAGCCGGTCGCAAAGATAAAAGCCTAACTCTTTCCAAGAAAACCCAAAATTATCATCTCATTGCCTTGCGCGCATTTTTAAAATATTTAGCTCGACAAGATATAAAAACTTTGCCGGCTGAACGCATTGAATTGGCCAAAGTGAGTCAAAGAGAACTTGATCTAATTACGCCTCTTGAGCTAGAGCGCTTACGTGCCTCCCCCGGAGGTAATAATCTTTCTGATCTGCGTGATCGGGCAATTCTTGAGCTTTTGTTTTCTACCGGGCTTCGTTTGGGAGAACTTTGTTCTTTGAATTCCGATATCAATATTTCTTCAGACGAACTTTCTGTACGGGGAAAGGGTGGAAAAATCAGAGTCGTTTTTATCTCCGAAGAGGCACGTAAGGCGGTAAAAAAATATTTAGAGGCCCGTAAAGATATGAGCGATGCTCTATTTATTCAAATCCCCTCTTTTTCTAAGGATTCGGCTGGCAAAAAAGAGACAATAAAAGATTTTAAATCTTTAACCAAGCGCTCCATCGAGCGGATTGTAAAAACTCATGCGATAAAAGCGGGTATTTCAAAAAAAGTCACCCCCCATGTTATTCGACACATGTTTGCCACTGATTTACTTAGAAACGGAGCAGATCTACGTAGTGTGCAAATAATGCTGGGGCATTCCGATATTTCTACTACCCAAATTTATACCCACGTAACCGACAGGCAATTGCTTGATGTGCACAAAAAATTTCATAACAAAAAATGATATGCGAATAATTTCTTGGAATATAAACGGAATACGGGCAGTGCATAAGAAAGGGTTATTTTTGCCTTTTATTAAAAAATTCCAGCCGGATATTTTGTGTTTACAAGAAACCAAGGCGGAGAAAGGTCAGGCGGTGATTGACCTACCGGAATATGAGGAGTATTGGAATTCCGCAATAAAGAAGGGCTATAGTGGGACAGCCATTTTCACAAAAGAAAAGCCAATTTCTGTAGCGTTAGGGCTTCCAGAAAAAATCGCAAAAAAATATAAATTAGTGAACGACGGCTATGGTCACCCCAATGAAGAAGGGCGTATTGTGGTTGCAGAATTTAAAGATTTTTATGTGGTTTCTGTTTACACTCCGAACGCTAAGGACGACCTTTCCCGTATTCCTCTTCGACACAAGCAGTGGGACCCCGCCTTTCTAGAATATATGAAAGAATTAGAAAAGAAAAAGTCCGTCGTCTTCTGCGGCGACTTAAATGTTGCACACACACCGGATGACCTCGCGCGACCAAAAGAAAATGAAGGGCTGAAGGGCTATACTAGTGAGGAACGCGAAGGAATTGATAATATTGTTAGCTCTGGTTTTGTAGATACCTTCCGAATTTTCACAAAAGGCAACGGGCACTACAGCTGGTGGAGCCATTTTGCGAACGCCCGAGCGCGGAACGTGGGCTGGCGCATTGATTATATTTTCGTAAGCGAAAATTTAGCAAAAAAAGTAATCTCTGCCAAAATCCTCCCCGAAGTCCTCGGCTCCGATCATTGTCCTATACTAATTGAGATGTAAATAATTGTATAATAATAAATTATGAATCGTGTAAAATTCTTAAGAGATGATATCCAAACTTTCTTGTTATCGTTTGACGACTCTACCGTTTCAAAGATTA
>Ga0209542_10014442_pt1 | contig 13445 bp, 12 predicted proteins | sample RifCSPhighO2_01_FD_184028 | JGI IMG/M metagenome (GOLD analysis project Ga0209542, IMG submission 184028) | Soil microbial communities from Rifle, Colorado - Rifle CSP2_plank highO2_0.1 (SPAdes) (version 2) | ecosystem: Environmental > Terrestrial > Deep subsurface > Rock core/Sediment ... | reverse complement strand
AAACCGTAAGCGCGATCTCAAGGCGCTTGTTGTCCGGTACGGTAATTCCTGAAATTCTCAACATACAATTTACTGTTTTTTGCCGAAGCTTATCCTTGGCGCTGTTTGTGGCGAGGATTCGTGCAGATGACCCAAACACGTCCGCGACGTTTTAGTGTGCGGCAACGCATGCATATTTTCTTGACCGACGCCTTAACTTTCATGACGAATTTACAATCGTTTTATTATGCGAGCGCGACCGCCATACGGATCAAGTTGAATGACCACGCGGTCGCCGACGAGCACCTTAATGCGATGCAGGCGCATTTTGCCTGCAAGATACGCGAGAATAGTTTCCCCGGAAGGAAGCTTTACGCGAAATAGAGTGTTCGGGAGCGCCTCGTCGACAACTCCTTCAACAATCTCTGGTTCTGACATACCTATCACACGAGTATGAAATTACGAGCGGAACGAAATTCGACCGCAGTTCAAATCGAAACTCATGAGTACAGGCATACCTGCGCGCTGAAAAATAGCATTTAAGTGGCTCTAGGTCAACCCCATGAGATAACGATTCAAGACTCCTCCTGAAAAAACGTCGATTTCTAAATAGAGCATGTGTAAGATTTCCCTCGCCTATCTATCTCACGGGGTCAAGCTCCGGGGAGCGCCGGTTCCTCTATAACCACTTGAATCGCACTCGGTTCGGACGGGAATGTGCTCGACCAGAAGGGTTGGATGCGCGCCCGAGCCTCTTCGATACCGGGGAAACCGGCGATCAGGGCTTGAAATGCGGCTTTTTCGCGCCCCGCCAAGGCCTCGGCGAGTTCCGCGGTATCGACGTTCCAGACGACTTGCGCGGTGCCTGAGAGACTGAAAGCGAAAGGGGTGGTGCCGAGAGACACGGCTTCTTCCGTTTCGGCGAGGCTGGCAGCCAGATTTTCGACGCCTCTTAGCACGATGCCTCCTTCTTCCGCGTCCGCCGAAACTCCCCGGGCGACGGTCTGCGCGAACGCTTCAGCCGGGAATATCGGAATTTCGACAACTGCCCTCTCATGCAGGCGGACCTGGCCGCCCGCTTCAGGTGTCGCAGGAAGCGTTGTGTACGTTATTTTGACGAGGTCGTGGAGAACGACAGAAGCGCCTCCCTGCTGGCTTTCCGCCGCAGCGCGCGCTTTTTGTTCGAGGCGTCCGCGCATTTCGGCTTTTGCGCTCTCAAGAGCGGCAGGCGCTACGGCCGGACGAGTGCCGGAAAATCCTCCGCTCATGCTTGTCGTGGAGCGCGCATAAATATCAGCGTACATGTCGGAGGTCCCACGGAGTCCCGGAAGTGTGAATCGCGATATCGGGCCGACGTTGTATCTTTCTCCCTCCTGGTCCGCTATGACAGTAACAGAAATCTGACCCGGAGTATCCCCTGTTCTTCCTGGAACAAGTATCTCGGATGGCGTGCGGAAAATGAGCCCGTCGGGAGTTTCGAATCTGGTATTTTCAATGAGGCGGACAGGCAAAGCGGAATACTCATTAAAGACGGTGATAGTACCGCTCGCTTTTTCCTGCACATTCTCCGTGCCTTCCGCTGAAACGACCGCCGAATCCTCAAGCTCGGTCGTCTGAACGGTGTATGGGAGAGCCCCCAAGGGTGCGTTCTGCGCCGGTTGAGCGCTGAATAGAAGCGACGAGTCGAACACGATGCCTTGCGTGCGGGGAATGACCGTGATTTTGGTCGGCCGCATCGCGAGCGCGAATATCGCTCCGAGTATCGCGATGAACACGACCGCGACTATCCATATCCACATTCGCGGTCCGCGGCGAAGATGTTTCGGCGGAGGCGGAGGCGCCTCATGATGTCCTTCGTGCATATCACCGCCGCCGAACATTCGCCGCCGCGGCGCGCGCGGCGAGACTGTTATATTCCGGATCGAACGGGCATTCTGCGGAGGTTCGTTTGGCGGAGGCGGAACCTCTCGCGGCGGCGGAGGTTTGGGAGCAGTACTGCCCTGCGGCGGCAGAATATCTTGAAAATAATCCTTTTCCATTTTCAGAAGTATATCATTTTGAGCGGCCATTACTGTGTTCGCTGTTGACAAGGGCGACGGCGGCGAGAAGGCTCACGTCGTTCGCCTTCCCCGCTTCGGCAGGCATCACCGATTCCTTCAGGTCTGCCGGCGTCAATATTTCCACCGTAAAAGGTTGCGATGTTAACGTGAACTGCGTGAAGTCGATGCGGGAGAAAAAGTTGGAGAGCCACGTGGACATGTCGGTTTCTGCAAGAAGGACTAGCGTGTTAGGAAGCTTTCGGACTGCCGCAAGACGCGCCATCGCTTCGCCGAATGTTTTTATCAACTCTTGTTCCGCCCGCGCCATTTCAGCTTTGATGCCTTCGCACGCGCCGTCGTCGCAGTGATCGCGGGCTATCATCCGCATCAAACTCATCGTTTCTTCCGGAAGGCCGTTCCCGGAAACCCGTTTCAATATCGTCTGCGTTCCTTCGGGCACGAGCACGTGGTCGAGAGGAGTTCCTTTGTGGACGGTGAACATCGCAGTTGCGCTCCCTGCCATGTCGACGACAAGATAATCGGAATGGACGGCCGAACGGTCGCGGAGTATCGAAAGAAGCGCGCCAGTACCGGAACGGAATGTCGGAATAGACGGAGAGACGAGCATAAGGGTTTCTTGGGCGGCTTTTTTGACCCGAGGTTCACATTCGGATGCAAGAATGGCGACGCGCACGGAGTGCGCATGCTTCCCTTCCGGGTGCGCGGTCGGATAGCCGTTCAATTCCACGCGAACGATATTCGCTTCGATAAGATTCGTGCGGTCAAGCTCTTTTTCCGAAGCAAGCGCTTCTTTTGCTATTTCGGCTATCATCCGCCCGCTGACACGCTCTTCTTTCGGGAAGTTCTTTTCGGCGTTGATAGTTTTGGAGCGCGTCCACGGAGCTCGTATCACCGCATACGCTTGTTGGACAGAACCCGGCTTTGCATTTCCAGCGGCGAGGGCTTTTTCCGCGCTTTCGGAAATCGCTCCGATGACGCCGGCAAGCGTCGCGTCAGGCGTGCGTGTTTCGATAGGGAGAATACTTCTATGCGCGGCGATGATGTGCGCAGGTTTGCCCTTCTCAAGCGAAAGAATAGCAACGCCGGCGCTTCCGCTACCGATATCTGCGACCGCCACACGTTTCCCCGTGTGAGGTGTGGAAATTCCGAACATGAACGTTCAGTATACCAAAATTATTACGAGAGTCGGGCAGCGTCTTCTGGTGTGGATTCCAAAACAAACAGTGCTTGTCCGTATTGAACGGGGAAGCCGTCCTCCAGTGCCTGCGCATCCTTGAACGCGTTTAAGTGCTCATGCTCGGCGCTTCTCTCTCGGACAATGCCGGCCCGCGGTGAGGTAATGACGTAATCCCGTCCTCCCCCGTGGATGCGACATAGTACTTGTCCTGCACTAACAGTATCTCCTAACTGAACGTATGGTTCTGTGTTCTCGGATGGAGACAAATAATACTTTCCTACGTGCGGACACAACACATCAAATCGAGCCGCATCTTCTCGTTCCTGAAAGATACCTGACAATGCTGTCGGTATCGCATCGGGATTTTTCGTTCGAAAAAACTCGATCACCTTATGATTGTAGCACTGCTTTAATTCGACGAATTCCTGTCGCAACCACCGCACGTTTCCCCGTACGGGGATCAAGCAACTCGAACATTGGCACAAGTATAGCAATAAAAATGCGGGCCTGGCGGGCTTGCCCGCCAGGCTAGGTCTTATTCCGCTGACCTATCATGTCAATCAGTTGGAAGATGGTCGGGAGTGAGGCCACGGCGAAAAGAGCTTCGCCCGCCCTGCTTCCGATGAATGGTGCGGCGAATCCGCAGTTGAATCCGTTCATCGCGAAGGTGTACACGATCCGGCTGACATCGTGAAAATTGCCGAAGTCGTACTCGCCAGCTTCTTCGGAACCTTTCCACTCGTACCACCATTTGAGCGCAAAGAACCGGAGATCTTCCCACAGGACCATCGTTCCGAAGAGTCCGATCATCGCGACGGTAAGTATCTTTCCGAAGACAATGACAGCGTATTCGAAGCTCGGAGTTCTCACCTGCGCTGCTTCGGTCGCTTCAACGATAGTCTTCAGAAACGTCGAATTGCTTCCAAGACCGACCTGGTAGGCGAATATTGCCGCGACGAAACTAAAGAGCAGACTGAGGCGCAAATACATCGTTTCCCCCTTTCGTGAGGTCGCCGATGCCCACGCTAACGCACTTAGATTTTTACTGCAACACACCTTTTATTCTTCGAATCCCCGCCGCGACCGCCTCTTCTTTCAAAATTGTAAATTTTGCCCTGAGCGTAGTCGAAGGGTCGGTCCCTATCTCATTTGTATTTGAGACGTGCGGGCCGCCGCAGAATTCTATTGAGAACGCTTTCTTGAATTGGGGATTTTCAATAGTCGCGCCGGAGGGACCGACGGAATACACAGACACAACGTCAGGATACTTCGCACCGAATTCGTGTTCCGCGCCGAGCGTCTCCGCCTGTTCTTTCGGAAGCGTGGAGCGGATGACGGGCAATTCCTCGCCTATTTTCTCGTTCACGATGCGTTCCACTTCCGCGAGTTGGTCTTTTGTCATTTTCTCGCCGTGTGAAAAGTCGATACGCAAACGCTCTTGGGTAATGTTCGAGCCGCGCTGTTTGACGTGGTCGCCGAGTACTGTTTGAAGCGCTTTCAGTAAAAGGTGATGTGCCGTGTGAAGCCGTGTCGTTTTTTCGGAAGTGTCGGCGAGCCCGCCTTTGAATTTTTGCTCGCTCCCCGCACGTGATACGTCCTGATGCTTTCGCATTTCAGCCTTGAACGCTTCTTCGTCCGTATCGAGCCGGCGTTCTTTCGCAAGCTCGGCTATCAATTCATACGGAAAACCGTATGTCGTCACGAGAAGCGCGGCACTCTCTCCCGATATGCGGCCTTCGGCCGCAATTTTCTCGAATTCTTTCATGCCTCGCGCGAGCGTGTGCGCGAACTGTTTTTCCTCCTCCCAAATACCGTTCTTTATTGTCTGGTATGCACTCTCACCGCCGAGCTCCGGATATGCGCCCTTATATTTCTCGATAGTGATGAGTGCGGCGCGCACGAGCATGCTGTCTTCCGCATCTTTGTCGGAGGTGCCGAGTTTGTCGGCGTGAATGGCGGCGCGGCGGATGAGGCGGCGCAAAATGTAGCCGCGTTCCGTATTAGATGGAACAACACCGTCTGCGAACATGAACGTCGCCGCGCGGATGTGGTCTCCGACGATGCGGAATGAGCGCGTGAAGCGGCTGTCAGTGTAGATTTTTCCTGAAAAGTGCGAGAGGAGTTCGATGATGCCGCGGAATGCATCCGTCGCGAAAACGTCCGGATCCCCTATCGAAGCCGCAGTGATGCGTTCAAGGCCGCCGCCGAAGTCTACGTTCTGTTTCGGTAAAAGTGCGAACGAGCCGTCCGGCTTCTTGATGTATTGCATGAAGACTGAGTTCCCTATTTCGAGGAATCGCCCGCAATCGCAGTTCGGATGGCATTCCATGCCGAATTTCGCGTCGTGTGGCGTGCCGAAATCGTAGAAGACTTCCGAGTCCGGTCCGCCCGGCTCCCCTGCCGGCATGTTTTCGGGTACGCCTGCGCGGCTCCACCAATTTTTCTTCGCGTCGTAGTAAAAAATGCGGCCGCCCTGCATGCCTTTTCGGTAGCCGTCCGCTTCGCTCCCTATGTCAACAACTTTCGCTTCAATATCTTTCTTTGCGAACAATTCTTTCCAAACCTCGGCAGATTCCGTGTCTTTCGGCACATTATTTTTCTCATCGCCGATGAATGCCGTCACGTAGAGTTTCTGCGGGTCGAGCCCGATTTCTTCCGTCAAAAATTCAAAGAACCACGACAACTGCTCTTTCTTGAAATAGTCGCCCAAGGACCAGTTGCCGAGCATTTCGAAAAAGGTCGTGTGGCGATTGTCGCCGATTTCTTCGATGTCTTCCGCGCGGAAGCATTTTTCGCTGTTCACGAGGCGAGTGCCTTTCGGATGCGGCTCGCCAAGAAGGTACGGTACCAAGGGCTGCATGCCGCTTCCGGTGAAAAGGGTTGTCGGGTCGTTCTGCGGCACGAGCGAAGCCGAGGGTATGACGACGTGCTTCTGTCGCTCGAAAAAGGCGAGGTATTTGGCCCGAACTTCGTTGATGGTCATTCGAATGAGCGTATCGTGATTTTATGTAAAAAGAAAGAGGCCGCGCGGCGGCGGCCTCCGTAGAATTGCCCATTGCGTAGATCGCTTACGCGGCTGCTTTCCGGCGCTTTTCGCGATGGGCCGCGAGAAGCGTTGTCCGGAGACCGCGAAGAATCTGATGAACCGTCTCGGAAGATTGGGTGGTGTGTTCGAGTTCCCGAGCGAGCGCCTTGACGCCGTTGCCGGACTTAGGATCCTGCTCGACCATATTGCCCAAATCTTCGACTGCCGACCGGACGATGTTGATTACGTCCGTTGAAACCTTGCCGCGTTCGTTTGGCGGCAACGTGCCCAGCTGGTTGAACTCAGCCTGCAAGCTCGTTGCCAAAAGTCGGCGACACGACTGGGTCAGAAGATTCAGCGCCTTGTCGCCGAAACCCTGTTGACGCAGCCACGTATCGGCAGTTTGAGTCAGGTTCTTTAGATCACTCCGTTTCGTTGTGATTGGAATCACCTCCTCTCAAGTAACGAAACTGAAGAGAAAACGATAACACATGGATTATCGTACGTCAAGCGTGTGAAGAGCGGTTGAAGAAGCTATTATGGCTCGACGATGCAGTACAACATCCACACCCTCAAGAACGGCCTGCGGGTCGTGCTGGTTCCCATGTCGGGCACGAAGACGGCAACGGTCATCGTGATGAGCGGCACGGGCTCGCGCTATGAGGACAAGCGAGAGAACGGCCTCGCGCACTTCTTGGAGCACATGTTCTTCAAGGGGACGAACAAGCGTCCGAATGCGAAGGTGATTAGCGAAGAACTGGACGGTGTCGGCAGTGTCTACAACGCATTCACTGCGAAAGAGCGCACCGCCTACTACGCAAAAGTCTCGAGCCAATTTCTTGATACTGCACTCGATGTCATCAGCGATATTTTTCTTAATTCCAAGCTTCCTGAAAAAGAAATAACGAAAGAGCGCGGCGCCATCATTCAGGAAATCGATATGTATCAGGATATGCCGATGCGCACGGTAGACAACGTGTTCGACGAGCTTATTTTCGGGAAAGACCATCCGCTTGGCCGCACCATCCTCGGGCCGAAAGAAAATATCAGGAAATTTACGCGCAAAGATTTCTCGGAGTATCTCAAACGGAACTATACCCCCTTGAATACCGTCGTCTGTATCGCGGGCGCGTTCTCGGAGAAGAAAGTGCTCTCGGAGAAGAAAGTGCTCGCAAAGATAGAAAAAGAATTCGGCAGTGTGAAGCATGGAAATCCTCCCAATTTCATTCCCTTCTCCCCTGCCCAAACGGCTCCGCGCATTGCGATAAAGGAAAAGAAGACCGACCAGACGAATTTCATCCTCGGCGTCCCCGCGTATCCGTACCTCCACAAGGACGAGTTCGCGCTCGCGGTGCTCTCGACTATTCTCGGCAGTGGCATGTCGAGCCGGCTATTTTTGGAAGTGCGGGAGAAGCGCGGGCTCGCGTATTCCATTCACGCGTGGATTGATAGATATTCCGATACGGGCTACTTCGCGGTACAGGCAGGCGTCGAACACGGCAAATTAGAAAAGGCGGTTGAAACTATTCTCGCAGAGCTTCGCAAGATAAAACGCACCAAGGTATCAGCGGCTGAATTGAAGAAAGCGAAATCGTTCATCAAAGGCAATATGACCCTCGCGCTCGAAACGAGCGATGAAATCGCGAATCACGCGGCCTCGACGATGATAAATATCGGCCGCGTTCGCCCGCTCGAAGAAATATTAGCGGGAATTGATACGGTATCTGCGGCAGACGTTCAGCGTGTCGCGAAGGATATTTTCAAGACAAATTCCTTGAACCTCGCCATCATAGGACCACGCGCGCGCAAGGAACAGCTGTCTGCACTTTTGCGTGTTTAGTTGGAGATAGCTAAGTATGCCAAGACAAGAATCTCAAGAAGATTTTCTCGAGCGGTCCGATATTGCATCTAGTATTTCCAGCATTGAGAGGCTTCTGAATACCGGCGTTTTCACCGCGGAAGTGCTTCGAGATTTTAGAGAGCCGGCATTTATATCAATCATAGTAAAGGCGAACGATCTCCTCCAAAAAATGGACGACATGGGAGGGCGACTCACTTTTACGGACGATATCCAAGAGGCTGAGGGGGATATCACCAACTTAGTCAGAAATATGCGCAATGCCGCATGTCACATTAGTTCTCCTGAAAATCTTCTGGATGCGGAAAGTAAAATCAAATTTGTCTTCAACATGGCTTATGGAAAAGTAAACGCGGTGCGGATTGGTGATGATGTTGTTGTTCAAGGAGAATACGAAGATGACGTAGCGGTGTTCTATGGGAAACGCCGGCTTTATCTAAAACGCCATCTGATAAGATTGGTTCAGGAAGCAAAAGCGTGGGCAAGAACCAGGTACCCTAACGATATTCTTTTCAGATAGGAGGTGTTCTAAGCAGAATTACAACCAATCAACAATCAATCGGTTTTTTGTTGCGTATCTAAAAAAGAGCAAGGGCGCGGCAATGACCGCGCCCTTGGGGTGAGCATGCCGCGAGACTAGGCGGCTTTGCTGTCCTTGTTGAGATGGTATTCCCGGTCAGCGTAAGCTATCGTAATCGACGCCGTATCGAGGTCGACATTGACCTTCGGGGTCACCAGTTCAAGCATCGCCGTCAGGGAATCCACGACCTCATCCGGCTTCTCGAAGATGGAGAGCTGGTTGTATACGACGCCGGAGTAGACGAGCGTGGGTAATGGCCGACGTCCAACTTCTCCGATACGGCCGCGCTCGACCATCCCAGCTGTCCAGATCCCCCTCATGCTCGGGTCGCCCGAAGGCTTGTAGTTGTGGAAGAAGTTTCGGCTGATGGAGTCGGCGGTCCGGCACGCATCGGCAAGATCGTAACCGTCCCTTATCGGCACCACAACGACGAAGAGCCTGCGAATGCCTTGTGCATTGAAGCTGAGCTGCATCTCATCCTCCGCTGGGCACACAATGTGCCACTTTCCTGGCCTCCCACGAGGCCACCGTGGTTGACTATAGTAATTTTATGTTGCGCTGTCTAGATTAGAGCCAATCAATGGGATTTTTACTGTGTTCAATAAGATACTCATTCGTTTTGCTGAAGGGCTTCGAGCCGAAGAATTTGGTTGCTGAAAATGGCGAGGGGTGTGCGGACTCGATGACGAGATGTTTAGTGCGGTCTATGTGTGCGCCTTTTGCTTTTGCATAATTGCCCCAGAGGATAAACACGAGGTTCTCGCGCTTCTCGGAAAGCTCGCGGATGACAGCATCGGTGAATTGCTCCCACCCCTTCCCCTGATGCGAACCGGCCGTGCGTGCACGGACGGTAAGCGTCGCGTTCAATAGCAACACGCCTTGCTTGGCCCAATGTTCAAGACTACCGCCCTTCTTCGCCAAGGCTTCGAAGGGCAAAGAGCAATCTGTCGAAAGCTCTTTGAAAATATTCTGGAGCGACGGTGGCAAAGGAATACCTTCGCCGACGGCAAAGCAAAGCCCGTTCGCTTGGCGAGGCCCGTGATATGGGTCTTGTCCGAGTATCACGACTTCCACCATGTCGAATGGACAGAGGTCGAACGCACGGAAAATATTCTTCGGTGCGGGGTAAACGACTGCGTGCTGATATTCGCTTTTAACGAATTCCGTGAGAGTTCGGAAATAATCTTGCCCGAACTCACCCTTAAGCACTTTCTTCCAGGATGGTTCAATCTTTACATCCGCCTCCTCCTGCGGTTTTTCCCAGAGTGCGACCTGTGCATTCATGCGCACACTATACCCCGTTAGATAGTCGCCATGCGACATTTCACGGGGCAAGTGCCTATTTTTTGGTGCGCGCCGGGACGGCTATCGGGTATCTCGACTGTACTTTTGCTTTCGGGTCGGCGGCGGCCTTCGGCATGCCGTCTTTCCCGTGCTTGTTTTTCGGAATTATCTTCACCTTGGTCGAGAGCCCCATTTTCGAAAGCTGTTTCAAGAACGGATCCGGGTCGAGCTCTTCGACATTAACCATTGTTCTCGGATTCCAAATCCCCTTCGCGACAAGAATTGCGGCCGCGACCGGCGGAACGCCAGCAGTATACGAGATGGCCTGCGACTCTACTTCTCTATAGCACTTCGCATGGTCACAGATGTTGTAGATGAACAGTTCCTTCCATTTTCCATTTTTCCACCCCTTCATCAAATTTCCAATGCACGTGAGACCTGCGTATGTTTTAGCAAGCGAAGCCGGCTCCGGCAAAACGGCTTTTATGATCTTAATCGGTACTGCTCTAACCCCCTCGGCTGTTTTAACCGGTTTTTCAGAGAGCATCCCGGTGTTATACAAGACGCTGAATACATTCAGGTAATGGTCGCCAAAACCCATCCAAAAACGAACACTTTTGGGGTTGAGAAAGCGGTAGAGCGAGTGCAATTCGTCGTGGCCGTTCAGATAGACAGCACATTTCCCGACAACGGGAAAATTGTACGTCCATTTTTCCGTGTGTACGGGTCTTGCCACCCAACGACGATCTATCCATTGCCAGTTAGTGCCGGTAAACTCGCGGAGATTTATCTCGGGATCAAAGTTGGTCGCAAAATAACGCCCGTGAGAACCTGCATTCACATCCAAGATGTCTATGGTGTCTATCTCGTCAAAGTAGTGTTTTTTTGCATACTCGGCATAGACATTCACGACCCCAGGGTCAAACCCGATACTAAGGATCGCAGTAATACCTGCTTTCTTACAGCGCCCTTTGCGCCGCCACTCGTGATTCGCGTACCACGGCGGATCATCGGATATTCTGTCCGGCACCTCGTAGGCAGACGTATCTAGGTAGACTGTTTTCGTACGAATACAAGCCTCTAAGACGGCCATGTTGATGTATGCCGTCCCAAGATTGAGAACGATCGAAGATCTCGTGGATTTGATGAGTCGCTTCATCTCGGAAAGGTTCATCGCATCTACCTGCCGCGCGTAGAGTCTCCCCTTTTTATTCTTGAGGCTCTTTTTCCGATGGACGCTCTTGATAATGGCGTCACACTTCGCCTTTTTACGCGAAGCGATGCAGATATCACCCAGGATATCGTTGTTCTCTGCGCACTTATGTGCCGCGACATGCGCGACAGCCCCGGCTCCGACTATAAGCACGTTGGGTTTTGCCGACTGGTTCATACTACCCGTGATACGGAACGGCATTTGCTCCATTCCGCACGTTAACCCGCCCGAAAGAATTGGACGGAAATTACCCTACGCATGGACTTGTTATGACAAGCTCGATACGTATTCCGAATAATTGAAGGTACGCACAACCTCAACCCTCCCATCTAGCCGTTTTATCACGATGGAAGGCATGGGCACTCCGTTGAACCATGTTTTTTGGACGATGGTGTAACCGGCAGCATCCGCGATCGGGATGAGATCTCCAACGCGCAGTGTAGCAGGAAATTTGTACGTTCCAAAGATATCCCCAGCGAGACACGTCCGGCCAGCGATCTGGTATTCGTGAGTACCGCCTTCCGGCAGTTCTATCTCAGTTTCTGTTTGATAAGTCACATAGTCGGACATGTGCACGTTCACAGATGCGTCCACGATAGCGATGTCTATTTCGTTATAAACGATATCCAGTACTTTCGTGACGAGATATCCGGCGCTAGTGACTGCGCTCTCTCCTGGCTCAAGGTAGAGCTGCACATTGTGCTTTTTTACGAATTCTTTAAGTGTTTTGCAAAATTTGTCGAGCGGATAGCCGTCTTTCGTAAAATAGATACCGCCGCCGAGCGTTACCCATTCAAGATTTCTTAAAAGCCAGCCGTACTTTTCGCCGATAGCGTCAAGTATTTTCGCGAAAGCCCCAAAGTCGTCATTCTCGCAGTTAACGTGGAACATAACGCCGCGTATCTTGTCGGCGACCCCCTCTATTTCTTTTTTGTCCGAGGCGCCGAGACGCGAATATTTCCGCGCCGGGTCTGCGAGTTCAAAGTGCGAATAAGAGATGCCCGGATTTATCCGCAATCCTAAAGGGATGCCTTTCGCGATGTCATAGAAACTATTAAGCTGCCCGACCGAATTGAAAATTATTTTCGTGGCGAATCTTCGCACTTCCTTCACCTCTTCCTCGGACCAAGCAACATTGTATGCGTGTGTTTCTTTGCCTTGGCCGAACTTCTCATACCCGAGTCGCGCTTCGTTCAAGGAACTCGACGTCGTTCCATCCATGTATTTGCTCATGAGCGGGAACATACTCCATGATGCGAAGCACTTCAGCGCAAGCACGGATTTAGCGCCGCTTTTTTTGCGTACGTATGCGATACGCTCCATATTCTTCTGGAACCTCGCCTCGTCGAGCAGGTAGTACGGCGTTCTCAATTCCGAATGCTCGCGGACGAACTCCCACATTGAATGTTCGGACGACATCATATGCAGTATATTCCGGAAAAGTCTTCATGGGTTCCTCTATTCCGAAGAAAATTTGATATCTTTTTTTCGCACAAATATATTCACGCCATCGCGGATAAACGAACCATATTCTTGTCTTAATTCTTTGATGATTTCATCTGATAAATCTGTCTCCTTACTGACGTGACTGCCGGACTTATTCAAAACCGCTACGATAGGACAGCTGTTTCTATGATAAAACTTCGCGTTCCCAGCCATGTCGGAATGGTCTGAACTGATAATATACAAAACTGTTTTCCCATCCGATCTTCCTTCCGAAATAACCTTATCGAACAAAGCGGCGCCAAGACCAGAACCGCGCAGTTCAGGAGCCAGAGCAAACCATCCTAGCCAGAAGTGCTCCGGCTTATCTCCTGCAACATCGTACCGCCCAGTGATCCCCAGCAATTTCCCTGCTTTATCTCGAGCTATCCAGTGCTGTTCATTATAGGCTTCACCGGAGCCTTCGGGAATTTCTCGTTTCGCCTCTGAGCCTTGCTTGTGAACCTGATGTTCAAGATCAGCTGCTGCGACACCTTTCTCTAACGCAAACACCTTCTCAACAAGCCCCTGTGCGACACGCAAATTATCGGAAGAAAGTTCCTCATATCGTATATCTACAACCTCGACCTTCCTGTCGCTAGACGAGCTTGATCCAGAACTTGTTTCTGCCGACATTATTGCGTCAGCTTCGTTGAATTTTCGGACAATCTCTTCAGTATTTGTTCGCGGAGATTGTCTCATTTCAGGCATGGTACGCACATCGTACCACGTACCGCGTATAGCGAGGCGGGAGAATCCATCTTGAAGCCCATTTATGCTAGTATGG
>Ga0209542_10014438_pt1 | contig 13447 bp, 13 predicted proteins | sample RifCSPhighO2_01_FD_184028 | JGI IMG/M metagenome (GOLD analysis project Ga0209542, IMG submission 184028) | Soil microbial communities from Rifle, Colorado - Rifle CSP2_plank highO2_0.1 (SPAdes) (version 2) | ecosystem: Environmental > Terrestrial > Deep subsurface > Rock core/Sediment ... | reverse complement strand
GCATAAAGCATTATTCGGCGCATGAACTATTGTATCCGTAACTTCATTGCAAGAATCAACCGTGCAAGAAATACCATCGTTGATAACAGGAGGAGTTCCCGCGACGCAAAATCCATTGACACACTGCTCAACTCCGTCGCAATAATTGCCAAAACCCGGACAATCCTCAGCGCCAGTACAATCCCCAGGACTTGAAACACTCAAAGAATTAGAACTCTGCCTATTAACACTTGTATCACTAACTAAAGTCGCAATAAAGTAAAATTCAGGACCGCCCCACCCGTCGTCAAAATACTGCGCAGTCCAAGAAGGACTCGAAGAACTGTAAACAACACTCTCAACAAAATCATCTGGAAGAGGCCAAAGATCATCTTCCCAAATATCATATCTGATGTTTTGCCCCGTGCAACCTGCAGACTTCACAACATTCATTCCAACTAATTGTCCTGGAACCGCGCTCGTTAAAGCCCAAGAAGCAGAGGTAAACGTGCAAGCTGATTGACTAACAGTCAATGAAAACGAATCAGCTACATTAGGAATCCCTGAAGAAGTGCCTGTAACTGTCCGCGTTGATGTGCCTGTTGCAGCGCTCGCACCAGCCGAATAAGTAAATGACACTGAACACGAACTTGTTCCCGGATTGCACGAACCGGAAGAAGGTAAAACCGTCACACCAGACGGAAGTGTTCCAGGTGTTACTGTAACACTCTGCCCAGCCCCCGCAGTTCTTGTAACACCAACTGTCTGTCCCATCGAAGAACCCTGAACAACCGCAACATCCGGTGCTGATAAAGTATAATCAAAAGGAGTAATTGACCCACCAGAATAAGTTACCATAAGACTAGGTGGGAACAACCCGGAGACTATACTTACCTGCCTAAGTCCTCCAGAGATTCCATTAACATCATTTCCTCTTATTTCAATAAATTGGTCTGTTACACCTTTTTTAATTGACTGAGTTACATCTAAGGTTATCCATGAACTACCTAAAGAAGAAATATATGAAGTCATATCCCACCCGCTTGGAACACCATTATCAGACACTTTATTATATGGAACAGCCTCACAAGTTAGAGAGTTCCCGGAATATATATAATAAGGATCGGACAATTCATCTTGCGCTCCAGTAGAAAGTACATACATTTTAATTATTGCTGATTCTATACTTGCATCTGTTGGTATGGCAGGATGTGTAAACTGAAATTTAACACCATGGTCCTCAAAATTCGAACCGCTATCTGTTGCAATTTGAGCATAAGAATTCGCAGAGCCTCCAGTGCTCTTGCACCACAAACTTCCTGTATGTGGCACAGTAAAAATTGTTTGTCCCTGCAAAGCAACATAGTTGAAATTAGCTATCGCCTGTTTATTAGGATATGTAACACTAATTTGACAACCCGCTGTTCCAGGACAATTAGTATTTCCTCCCCAACCAGTAAATATGCTCCCATCGCCAGGCCAAGCAAATAATCCGACAGATGTTCCCGGACGATATGACTCGCTGCAATAGCTGCCACAGTCTATCCCACTAGAGGTTACAGATTTTATAGTTCCGGTTCCGGTTTTAGAAACCTGCAAAGAATAACTTAAAGGAGCAGTACCACTGCAATCAAAAGTGAAAATACCACCAATTGACTTGTAATTATCAATCATTAGCTCTGGCGAACCAACGGCGGCAACATTGCCAGTTATAGCAACAGAATAACCAAAAGCATTTATAGTTCCAAGTGGATAAGGCGGATAACTTAGCTTGCGCCCTTGAATCCATTTGCTTTGGGTACTATCATAACTAAAAATGTAAGCCTTGCCGTTGGACGTAGGACCACCATTAGGACCAATAGATATCCCTCCAACTATAACATTCCCTCCGCTCAGATCAAGCTCTCTCCCAAAGTAAGAAGCATAAGTTGGATCTGCAGCGAAGAACTCTTGCTTCAAGTTCCATGAAGTGCCGACACTTTCAAAGACGTAAACAGAACCAGCGGCATTAGTAGTTGCACCCTGCGGACTAATATATGGTCTTCCTTGAGCTCCAATTAAGATTACACTCCCATCTGTACCAACCGAGCTTCCAAAGCTTTCACCATTATATATGTTGCCTGCGGTTCCAAAATTAGGTGTAGCTATCCTTTTTTCTTGAATCCACTGTCCATTTGTATACTTATATACATAAGCTGCTCCTCTACTATACAATCCTGGAGGGGCCTCAGCGGTCGAACCAATAACAACTAAATTGCCAGCAGCAGCAATTGAACCGCCAAAATTACTTTTGCTGCCAACTAAACCAACCGGGATTAAGTCTGCTTGCTTTTGCCAAACTCCACTAACTCGCCTATAAACTGAAGCGCTTCCATCTGTAAATTCGCCAAATTTAGCAAATCCTCTAGAAGCAACGATTACATCGCCGTCTATAGCAACCTTTCTGCCAATAGTAACTAATGTTGCCTCTAAAACCCAACTAGCCCCATTATAATAATAAACGACCACAGAATTGTCATTTCCAGCAACAATTCGATTTCCTGAAAGAGCAACACTACTTGCAGCAAAAGATACTTTTTGCTCAAGTACCCAACTACTCCCCGATAGCCTATAAATGTAGAATAGACCAATCTTATTTCCAACCACTAGAACATTATTCTCCATTGCGACACTCTGTCCAAACCGACCATCTACTAACATCGTATCAGGAAGGACTATATTTTCAGACGGAGTGGTGCATGTCGCCCAATCAGCACTCACCAAAGGTAAAACCGCCAAAACTGCAAAAAATAAAATCACACCGCTCTTTTTCATTCACAAACAAAAGAAATTAAAATATATAAACTTATCTTCTCCGATTAACAAACAATTCATTCCCCTCAACAAAAGCCGGCAGCCCAGGAGCCTCTTCATTAACTTTTTTTCTGACATATTCAAGCGCTTGTGAAATAAAATCATCAACTCCTGAACCTTCCCGTGCATCCCGCGAATCAACTACATGAACTAAAAGAAAATCAATCTCTTCCTCCGGCGCAGCATACCTTATCTGCTCAGTTCCGCCGCCATGCCAGGGAAGTTTTTTGCCGTCAAAAAAAGCATCAAAACCATAAGTCACACTTCCCGGATTTCCGTCAGATTTAATCTTGCGAACATCTCCGGTTATAACTAATCCTTTTCCGTCCTTGGCATTCTCTCTTATCGCAAAAGCGAAATCATACACTCTGCCAACGTATCTTACCATAAGAAATTCCCAAAACCAAAATATAAAAACCTTTGCATAAATCGAGTTTAAAGTCAAATAATCATAAAATAAAATACTGTAAACCTATTGGGACAAACACCAGATTGTTATATTTTAGTTTATCTTAAACATCCGGGAAATACATAAATACAGACGACAAATCGAATTCAGATAATTATTTCAAATTATCAATAAACTGGATAATTTTTTCCATATCCCTTTATCTTGAAAGTATCACACAATAATCTCGTTTATAACAAAAGACATTAAATTTATTTATCTCCCACCAATCCAAATTAATTGAGAATACCGTCGTTAATATAAAGTCGTATCGAATTTATGTTAATTATTTTTTGTATTGGGCAAACATTTGTGTCTTGTATTATATCTCCTTCAAAAACCCAAAACTTATAACCCTAATTAGCATAATAAAACAATGAAAGCCTACGTCCTCTACTCGACATACCTCACAGCCGAAAACAAAACCCAAATCCAGCTCTTCGGAAAACTGGAAAACAATCAGTCGTTCGTCTCGCTCCATGACTTCCAGCCGTATATGTTTATCAAAGCCGAAGACGAAAAAAAAGTTTCAAAATATCTAAAAAAATTCAAGGCAGAAAAAACAAAACTAACAAATTTCAAGGGAGAATCAGTAATGAAAATCTCCTCAGACACAAACTCAGAACTCCAAAAACTTTACAAGGCAATCCACAAAAAAATAGAAACATACGAAGCAGACATAAAGCCGCAGCAGCAATTCCTCATTGACAGCAGCCTGACAAACACAATAGACATTGAAGGAGATTACCAGTCATCAGAAAAAATAGACAGAATCTACAAAAACCCGTCGTTAAACCCAATAAAAGACTACAGCCCAAAACTAAAAACAATTTCAATAGACTTAGAATCAGACAAAAAATCAGACAAGCTTTTCTGCATCGGACTTTACGGAGAAAACTACAAAAGAAATTTCCTAGTCACCGAATCAAAAAAAGAAATTCCGCACACAACAAACTGCAAAACAGAAGAAGAGTGTCTTGAAAAATTCAAAGCCGAAATAATAAAACAAGACCCGGACATAATCACCGGCTGGAACGTCATAGACTTTGACTTCGTTTATTTGAGGCAGCTTTTTCAAAAACACAAAATACTTTTTGACTTGGGCAGAACAAACGAGCAAATAAAATTAAGAATTGAAAGCAACTTCTTCCGCTCGTCATCAATAGACATCCCCGGAAGACAGGTTCTCGACGGCTTGAACCTGATAAAAGAATCTCTTATAGCAAACTCGCCGACAATGCGCAGCACAAAATTTGAATCATTCGGATTGGAAGACGTTGCTCAAGCAATCCTGAAAAAAGGAAAAATCCTAAAAGGAAAAACAAGACACGACGAAATTGAAAAACTCTACAAAACCAATCCGGAGAAATTAGTCGAATACAATCTCCTAGACTGCGAGCTCGCCTACGAAATCATCAAAGAAACAAAAATTCTTGACTTAGTCTTGGAGAAATCTCTCCTCACTGCTTTGCCGTTAGACAGATTCTCGTCGTCAATCTCTGCCTTTGACTCGCTCTACATCAGAGAAGCGCAGAAAAAGGGATTCGTCTCTCCAACCTCATACTATCAGAAAAAACCATCGCCAATAACGGGTGGATATGTCTCCTCATTAAAACCTGGAATCTACAAAAACGTCCTAATCCTCGACTTCAAATCGTTATATCCGTCGATAATAAAAACTTTCAACATTGACCCAGCGTCTTTCCTAGAGAAAAAATCTCCTGACAGCATAGAATCCCCGAACAAAGCGCACTTCAAAAACTCAGACGGAATCCTCCCGGGAATAATCTCGCGTTTGCACGAAGCAAGAGAAAAAGCGAAAAAAGAAAAAAGAGAACTCGCAAGCTACACAATAAAAATAATCATGAACTCTTTCTTCGGCGTCCTTGCTTCCCCAAATTCAAGATACTTCTCGCTTGACATTGGCAACGCAATAACTCACTTCGGGCAAAAAATAATCAAGCTAACAGCCGAAGAAATAGAAAAAAAATTCTCCCATCCTGTAATTTATTCCGACACCGACTCCGTCTTCGTCCACACCTCAATTGAAAAAACAAAAGCAAACAAACTCGGAAAGGAAATTCAGGATTACATAAACAGCTTCTACAAAAACTACACAAAAAAAGAATACAACAGAACTTCGTACTTAGAATTAGAATTCGAAAAGCAGTATCTCTCAATGATGATTCCAAAAATAAGAGGAAAAGAAGAAACAGCCGCGGCGAAAAAAAGATATGCCGGCTTGAAAGACAACGGTGAGCTGGAAATCGTCGGCTTGGAAGCAATCAGAGGCGACTGGACAGAAGCCGCGCAGGATTTCCAGAGAGAATTATTAAACAAAGTTTTCCACGACGAGAAAATAGAAATTTTCATAAAAACTTACGTGAAAAAAATAGAAGAAGGAAAACTAGACGACAAATTAATCTACAGAAAGTCAATAAGAAAATCTCTTGAAGAATACACAAAAACAACGCCTCCTCATGTAAAAGCCGCAAGACAGCTTCCCAGCCTAACCTCGAATGTCATAGAATATGTAATAACAGAAAAAGGCCCCGAGCCAATCCAGCTCCTAAAGCACAAGCTCGACTACAAACATTACATAGAAAAACAAATCAAGCCGATTGCGAACCAAGTCCTCTCCCTTTTCAACAAAGATTTCGATGAAATTACCCAGACGAGCAGGCAGAGTAAATTGTTTTAACAATTACTGAAATTTATTATAAAACAAGTGAGAATTTTCATTCTTAACCACTCTGGATTTTTTACCTCTGACAACAATCCAAATAACAAATACTGCAATTACAACCGCGACAACAATCAAAATCACAGCAACAATCAGATAAGTAGCTGCCCTGCCAGAAGAATCTTCGCAAACGCCGTCAGCACAAACTCTCCCTTCCCCGCAATCTTCGTCCACTTCACAGACAAAATCTAAATCCAACTCGCATTCACCAATCTCAAAAGTAGCGTTCCTGCATCCGTTCAAATCCGTGCAAATCCTGGTTTGATTTCCATTCAAGCACTCTCCCCAACTGCCGCAGCTCCAAAGCGAAGGACAAGTTCCGGTATCATCGTCATTTCCATAATCGTTTACATTGCTCCCACCGTTATTATTATTCTGTCCATTATTAATCCCAGGATCCTGATAACCTTCAACAACCTGATAAACTGAAAACCCTAGAACATCACTGACATAAATATCATTGCTATAACTAACAAAACTACAGGCGACGCAATCCACGCCATCCTTGTTAAGTTTCGGCTCAACAAAATCAACATTATAGAAAAATAGTCTGGAAGAAACATTCAGTCTAAGCATCCCAGGTCCACTGACATTAATTTCTATTTTCTTATCTAATATATTAACGTACTCATTTAAGTTTAAGCCGGAAAAATCAATCGCACCGCTAAAGTTTATCATTCCAAAACCTAAAACTTCTAAAGTTGCATTAACAACATTTGTCAAATCGCTCACCTTAGAAAAGTTAGTAGTGCTTCCGTTAAAATTTGTAGAATTAGGCAGAACAGAAAAACACCCGCCGTCTTCAACACAAACTTTTCCGGCAGGACATAAAGCGTCATTAAGTACATGAAGCAATTCGTCATTTGTCTCGTCGCAGCTGTCAACTGTGCACGAAATACCGTCGTTAGCACTCTTAGAAACATGCGCACAAACCCCAGCGACATCACACGTGTCAACAGTACAAAACAAAGTATCATCACAATCGGAATTTATAGTACATTGAGAAGTTCCAACTCCCAAAAAGTCGTCATAAACAAAAACCGCCCCCTTTTCATTATCATAAAATGGATGCCCGAAAAAGAGACTGTTTCCTTCCGTCTCAACAGAAAAACCTACTGGCGCGACAGTTGAAGTCGTGTCATAAAACTTATCGATATAAGCCCAACTGCTCGAACCGCCTCTGCGATAAACGTATACTGCACCAGAATCAGCTGAACTGCCTGCCGCGTTCAGTGCACCAACCACAATGACATCGCCCTTAACATCAACACTCGCGCCAAAGTAGTCACCAGAAACCCCATCTGGCGCCTGCAAGGTAGCCTCATAAAGAAAGTTATAATCGTCATCAACTCTATACACATACACCTTCCCCGCATCAACGCCCGCTGAAGTATCTGCATGCATTGCACCGACAGCGATCACTCTGTCATCATACACCGAAACAGAATACCCAAATATATCTCCATTTTTGCCCGCACTATCGGACAACCTATAATAAGCGTGAGACCACTCGTCCGTCTCAGCATCATAATAATAAATCCAAGCCGCGCCTTTACGTACACGATCAACCCGCGAATCGTAAGAGCTAACAACAAGATACTCTTCCCCATCCATGTCAATCGAATTACCAAACTTGTCCGCATTTCGCACTGTCTCAGATGGCGGCACAAGTTTTTCCCTAAACGCCCAGCTCACACCATTATGCTCATAAATATAGACTGTGCCTTTGGCGCTGCCACCGGAAATAGCATTAGAAGTTACAGCCAAAAACTTGCCGGAAAGAGCAAAATCACCTCCGAATAAATCACCCGACTGCCCATCAGAAGGAGCAATTCTTTGGCGAAACACCCAGCTCGCACCGTTGTGCTCATAAAAATAAACCGCACCGACATTATTATTTTCTCTCAGAGCGCTGACAACCGCCCGATTCCCGTCAACTTTAACAGAAAAACCAAAACCGCTCTCACTCCCCCCAGTTAAAGTTATTTTTTGTTTCTGCTGCCAAACTTGCGAAACGCTATCGTATTGAAAAGCATAGGCGGCACCATCAAAATTATTTACCCCATCTGCTCCGACCAACATCAGCCCGTTTTCGGCATCAAAGCTATATCCTAAAAAATCCCCGGCAGCCCTGTCCGAAGCTTTAACAATCTGAGTCACAGCCGGCGCAAGCAAAACATCCCCTCCGCCAAAAAGCATCCATCCTATAACCACAACTACCATTATTGCCAAAGCAAAATACAGCGCCAACCACCAATTTTTCATTAACAAAATCAGCCATCCAAGACTATTAAATATTTCTAAACTCTCAAGCCGGCATAAACACACTTTGAATTAATCTTGATTATCATAAAATCGTACAATAATAATTTTAAAAATTGTCTACGCATTGACTTCTCCCCATCAGAATGTCTCTCAACAAAAACTATTCTAATCATCCTCATTTCACAAACTCAACATTATCAAAATCCTTAAACTGTTCGTCGCCTGAAAGAAACTTGGCATTAAACTTCTTTGCAATAACATATCCCAGACAGTCGACATACGAAAGATCGCGTCGGTAATTATCAAATTTAAACTGACTGCATTCCTTTAAGCTCACATCATCAAATTCTACACAAAACTTTCTGAAATGCTCAAACGCCTTTTCCGCATATTCCAAACCATAATGTCTTAACAAGATATAATGCAGTTCCATAAGATTAAGCTTTGTCGTTATAACAGTTACATTATTTGTATAAGGCTTATAATTTTTATTCTCATGAACTATCTCAAACAAAGCATAGGTATCAAAAAAGAACGATTTTATGGCTTCCATTTTTTAATTTTTTCTCTGTCTGACTTGCTCTCCCAACCCAGTCTCATTTCATCTTTTGCTTGCTGCCCAGAAATCTTTCTCTTTTTTATCATGCCAAAAACATCTGACAAATCAGCTTTTCTGACAACCTCTATGACTATCGTATCATTCTCCTTCAAATGTCTTTCCTCGACTAATCTGCTCGGCACTACAACTGCCATCGAGTTTCCCCATTTCTTTAATTTAACTTCAACTGCCATAATGATACATATGTCTCACTAATATATAAACTTTTCTTATCACAATTCAAACCCAAAATTATTTTAATTTCTTAAAAATTCATTCGCTTTCTGGTAACTCTCAATTGAACCAATATCAAACCAATAATCTTCCGAAGGAAAAATATAGCCATTTACCTCTGTCCTGCTGCAAAGCCAGGAAATAAAATCCCCAAATCTGTCCGCATTGTTCCCCCCTGCTAAATAATCAAAAAACCATTTCAGATTCTCTTTCGAGAAATAATAAACTCCCGTTGAGCATAAGCTACACTCTGCAGTTTCATCTTTTTCCACAAATTTCACAATCTTCTTGTCGTTTAAAGTCGGAGTACCCATCTGCCTCGCAATCCTTAAATCCTTGACGTCAAACAACCCGACAACATTCCCGCTCCCCGTTGCAAACTTCTCCAAATCAAAAGAAAATAAATTATCTCCAAAAACGATAAGAATATCCTCGTTTATCTTTCTCTCGCGCAAGGCAAAAACAACATCTCCGACAGCTCCGAGTCTGTCTTCCTCGCTGCTAGTACCATCATCCAAAACAGAAACTTGCACTCCTAAATCAGACAAATGCTCCCACGCCTCAAACAAATGAAAATATTTGGAATTAGAAACAACAATTATTTCGTCAATGTTCTTCACTTTGCTCACTTTCTCAACCACATAGTCCAAAACTTTTCGCCCAGCCATCTCCAGCAATGCTTTTGGTTTGTCCTTCGTCAAAGGCCACATTCTAGTTGCATAACCTGCTGCGGGTATTATTGCTTTCATCTCAAAAGTCTCTCCTGCAATAAGGACAATGTATTTCTTCATTAGCTTCGCTTGAACAGCAGGAAAAAGAATTCTCTTCGTATTTTGCATCAAGACAATTCATACACAAATGCCAGAAAGTATCTAAATAATCAACCGTCGCCAATTCTGCGTGTCCGCAATAAACCTGCCTTTCACCGCACTTTCTGCATGCTTCATCAATAAACCTGCCAGGCAAATCAGCATTCGGGTCGCGAATTTTCTGTCTATACAAATCAAGAGCTTTCCTAATATTCCAAAGCGCCGGATCCTCGGAGCTAAAATCAGTTTTGGCAAATTCCTCAAGTTTCATGTTAAATCCCGCAGCAAACTCTATTTCTATAAAACTCTGAACTAACAAAAATCTTAACGCCTAATTCCCTGGCACCAAGTTCATCCATTGAATAAATATTGTAGCCGCAGATTTCACATCTCAAAAAATTCGCAAATAAATAACTCATCCTCTCGTCATAATCCGGCTCCCACCTTTCAGCGCCGAGAAACATCACTCCGCTGCACTCATCGCATTTCTCGTCACTCTTTCTCAATTCTGTTAATTCAGGCATATAATATAAAATCAAGAAGAATAATTAATAATTGTCAATTGTGAATATAACATACCTTATCTTCCCTATTGCTCAGCTCTGTTGAAAAACTCTCGGGCGTGCGAAGCATGCCCAATAAACAAAACTTGCGAAGCAAGTCCAATTGCGTCGTGCACATAATCATTTTATCATATCAAAAGACTTTCAACAGAATCCTATTGCTCACTAAATCAAAAATCATCGGCACAAATCCACCCGCAATACCACTTGCCGTTAATTCCTTCGCCTCGATAAAAATCGTCCCGCTGCCCGCCATGCAGATAACCGCCGCGGACATCTGCGTCACGAGCTTCAGCCTCCACACTTTCATAAACAGTTCTGGGAATTTTCATCTCCTTTCCGCAACAACTGCCTGCGCATACAATCCTCACGACATCACTTCCAACAGCATCTATCATCTATCACAAAACAAAAACCATTATTTATCAGTTATCACTAATGAATATATCGCCCACTATCTGCACTATTGACAATATACTAAAAACATATAAATATATATTATCTCATAAATATCTATGAAACGACGAATAATCAAACAAGGACACAACACCCTAACGATAACTCTCCCAAGCAATTGGGCTAAGAAGTTCAACGTAAAAGCAGGAGAAGAAATAAATTTATCAGAAGAAAACAACGGCTTATTTATCTCAACTGAAAAAAGAGACGGGGCAAGAAAGACAGAAATAGACATCTCCGGATTGGATGTGCCTTTAATCTGGAAATTCTTTATGGCTGCCTATCGTGAGGGTTACGACGAAATTACAGTAAAATTCAATCCAAATGAAGTTTACGGTCACGCTTACAAATATTTTGACTCACATACATTAGACCAAAAATACAAAAAAATACAGCACGGAAGAACGCCCCTTGAAACAATTCAGGAAATAACTAACAGATTCATCGGCTTTGAAATTATTGAACACCACAAAAACTACTGCATCATAAAAGACTTATCGGAGATAACTAGCAAAGAATTTGACAGTTCCCTAAGGAGAGTTTTTCTATTGATATTGCAAATGGGCGAAGAAATGCTGGAAGCAATCAAAGAGAATAACCCAAGAGTCGTCGCCCACACGCACGATATTGACATAAACGTCGACAAATTCCACGACTATTGCATCAGAGTCCTGAATAAAACACTAAACAAGGAAACCAGGAAATCAAACCTCTACTTTGCAACCTTGTTCACTCTTGAATTAATCGGAGACGAATTCAAAAATATTGCCAGGCATTTAATGGAAGACATGAAAGGAAGAAAACTTAACAACCTGCTCCAGCTCGGAGAAATGGCTGTCGAACAATTAAACAAGTATTACGATTTATTCTACAACTTCACAAAAGAAAAAACAAACGCAATCTCAAAACAAGATATTGAAATATACTTTTACTACCCAAAACTTTACAAAAAAAAACCCAACAAAAAATCTGATTTAAGCGACGAAGAGTTGGAGATATTCAATCATTTCAGAAGAATAACGCGCCATGTAAATACACTGACAGAATTGAGAATTGAAATGGAATTTTAAAATGGAACCTCTAGAAGAAAAAGACAGGGAAATTGCAGACAAAATACGCGCTAAGCACGAATCTGCGAGAAGAGAATCCGGAACAGAAGGTTTACTCTTTGTTTTGGAAAAACCTAGAAAATCTCCCCTTTTGAGATTTTTCGCTTCAAAAATTCCATATTGCACATTTTGCAGTTCTGACAATATCACTAAAAGAACATTTACAACGAAAAGAACAGCCATAGAACCAGTTCCGGCAATCGGGGGAGATTGGAGTGTGACAAGACTCTATGAAGTAAATTATCTTCACTGTCTTAATTGTGACAGAATTCTTCATTACGGGGAAAAACTAGTTTATTAAATCTACAATTCAAACCCAAAATACTCCCCATTCTTCACCTTATATTCAGCCGCCTGCTCCTCTGTCAATTTCCCAAAAATAACCAAAGCAACATTAACAACATCGCCATGAGTCACAGCCAAAACATCTCTGTATCCCTTCCCCCGAAGCTCATCAAGAAAATTCCCAACTCTCTTTTTCAAATCTCTCATGCTTTCCGCACCCTTCAGTTTAAAATCAAATCTTTTATTCCTAGCCGCCTTCATCTTTCTATTTGTCCACTCGCTCGCCTTTTTGCCGTCAAGCCCGACGTTAAACTCGTTGATTCTCTTGTCAATCACAACCGGAAATCTCCCATCGTTAATAATCGCGGCAGTTTCCTGCGTCCTCACAAATTCAGAAACATAAATAACATCAAACGTCATCCCTCCAAGTTTCTTCGCAGCAGCAACCGCCTGCCTCCTTCCCAGCTCAGTCAAAACAACCTGCTTCTGAGGATCAGAATTAATAATATCTGTAACATTGTGCTGCGCTTGCGTGTGCCTCATAAAAATAACGTTCATCTTCATCAATAAAGGTTAAGACTTAAATAACTTTCTTATATTTCAGAAAAATTAACTTTAAATGGAAGATTGAGTTTAACGTCTGCTAAAGAATCTGTTCTTCTCCTAAAATTCAAAATCGTAATACCAACTACCTCATCATTATCCTCACTCTTTAACAAAGTAATATCGTTGCCTATTTCCTCGCCATAAGTTTGCCCAGAACCGTCTATAAAAATCTCTAAGTAGTCGCCTTCCTTATCATAATAGATATTCATATTTCCATTCATGTTGTGTTCCTCGTCATATAGGAAGAAACTACAAAACCTTTCCCGTTTAAATATTTAAGAGAAGTTTGCAAAAATAAGAAATTTTAAGATTATATAAAATCTATATACTCCAGAATATAAATGATTAAATCCTAGACGATATAATTTATACTGCCGACGGCAAAAAGAGGAAAAATGGAATCATTAGTTAATTTTGCTTTACAAGAAAAATACGCGAAGGTAAAAAGGCTGCGTTCTCGCCTCGAGGAAATGAATAAACTTATTGATTGGAATAAATT
>Ga0209542_10014437_pt1 | contig 13448 bp, 19 predicted proteins | sample RifCSPhighO2_01_FD_184028 | JGI IMG/M metagenome (GOLD analysis project Ga0209542, IMG submission 184028) | Soil microbial communities from Rifle, Colorado - Rifle CSP2_plank highO2_0.1 (SPAdes) (version 2) | ecosystem: Environmental > Terrestrial > Deep subsurface > Rock core/Sediment ... | reverse complement strand
AACAAATGCATCCTGGAGAAGCCCATGAAATTATGGACAACATGATGGGTGGAGAAGGCTCTGAATCTTTGAAACAAGTGCATATCAACATGGCAAAAAGGCTTTACTGTAATGAGAATGTCTATATAGGCTATGGCATGATGGGCTCTTGGGGCATGACGAATATGATGGGTAGGGGGATGATGGGCAGTTACCCAGCAAATTATGATTATAGCAATTATGGTTACTGGAACATTTTCTGGATATTGCTTTTCGCAGCAATCATTTTTTTGATAGTGTGGATTATTCATAGATTTAGAATGAAAAAGACTGCCTCCGAGACACCTCTCAATATTTTGAGAAAAAGATTTGCTAAAGGAGAAATAACAAAAAAAGAGTTTGAAGACATGAAAAAGGAACTGGGGGAGTGATATTTATGGAAGAAAACAAAAATTTATGGGTCTGGGTTCTTGCAGCCGTAGCTTTACTTCTCTTATTAGGCAGTTTTGGGATGGGGGGCTACAGTATGATGGGCTTTGGAATGGGATTCGGATTCCTCTTTATGCTGCTTTTCTGGGGGATTATCATTTGGCTCATAGTTACATTAGTCAATGCCCCTCAGTCAAGTAAAGCAGAAAGTGAGGATTCATTAACAATCTTAAAGAAGAGATATGTTTCTGGGAAAATTACAAAAAAGCAGTATGGAGAAATGAAAAAAGAACTGGTGAAAAGATGAAAATAGGGATTATTATCGGAACAAATGAAGCTGAGGTTGTTTGGAATGCATTTAGGTTTGGCGTTACTTCATTAAAATCAAACCATGAAGCAAAGGTTTTCTTGATAAATAAGGGGGTCGAAATAGAGGATATTAAAGACGAAAAGCATAATGTAAGGGAACAGGCCGATTTATTTATTGAAAACAAAGGACAAATATTAGCTTGTGGAACTTGCTTAAAATCAAGACAGAAAGAAGGAAGTAATATTTGCCCGATTTCAACAATGAAAGACTTATTAAAATTGGTTGAAGAATCGGATAAAATTTTGACATTTGGGTAAATTTTATTAAGAACTCCCCCGTCCGTTCGTCGTCCGTAGAAATGTCCCCCTATCAGCCGGAGAAAGTAGCGCAAAAATTTCACTTAACATCGGAATTTAACGAAGTTGAATTTTGAGAGTTGGAGCAAGGCAGGCAACCCAGCAGAGCGACCTCCAAAATTCAATTTGGGTGGAGAAACCTGCAAGGTTTCGGAACCGTTAAATTCCTGTTAGTTGCGTCGGAGCGTAGCGGAGACCGAGAATTAGTGCAACGTTCCGAAGGAAATTCGAAGAGTTTTTTCGGGGGCTCGTTTCTAGCTGGCGAACACAGTGAGCATTCAAGAATAAATAGTAAGGGGCACCACTCAAAATAATCACGATTTTATATCAAATTCTTCGTAGTCTATTTTTATAGGTTCTCCATTATATAATAATTGTACAAGTTTAGCTCTTCCAGAATTGGCAACAATTGCTTCAACAGTTATATTTCTTGTTGGTAACTCTGCGTGTCTTTCAAAAAAGAATTGTTCTATCCCATATTCGACTCTTAATGTATTTCCATAAACGCTTGTTACTTCTCCTTTTATGAAGTCTCCTTTATCAGGTTTTGATTTTGATACGCTTTCTTTTCTCCAGATTCCTTGTTCATCTTCTTTTAAGGAGATAAAAACAGAATCTCCCTCAGTAAATCCTTCAACATCGCTTATTCTTGAAATTTCATAGTTGATTGTCATATATTGACCTCTGAAAAGATCAAATGGATCAACTGGTTGAGTGGCAAGAACTATTTTTTTTCCTGTCATAAAAGGCCATTGATTATAAAGAATAAAAGATAATACCACAACCAATATTATCGCCAATACTGCTATTAATCCAATATACTGTTTTTTCATCTGTTAAATCCTTTAGTTTGTTTTGTTTTTTCCAAGAGTTTTCTTCTCCATTTAGGGATTTGCCAAGCTCCAAAGATTAGCATTAACCCGCCCAATATCGCAAGAACACTAAATGCGAAATAACCTCTGAAATCCATCCAAAATCCGATGTATCTTGAGATTATATCAATTATAAATGCAAATATTGCAATATTCACTATTTTTGTTGAACCTACTTTCTGACCATACCATAATATTAAAACAATAAATCCGATAAATGCAATATTGTTAAGTATCCATAAGAACCATAAGCTGGTTGGTAGTCCTCTTGAAGTATTCCAAAATCCGTAAGAATGTTGCCATTTGCATAAATCTTTATCCACACAATTGTCTTTCTGATTGTTGTTTTTACTGCATGTTTCATAAGCAGTATTATCCCATCTCTGTTGTTGGCAATTATTATTCTGCCAATTACAATCCAGTTTATCTGATGTAGACGTGCATTCCCCTTCCATCTTATAATTGTAACAACTTGATTGCTGACAACTGCCTTGTGTATTCCATTGGTCAGTTTTCCATTCACAAATTAATGGGCTGGGGGCAGAAGAACACTCTGCCGAATTCTTGAAATCATAGCAACTTTTTGCGTTACAAGTTCCAATCAAACCTGCTCCTGCTTTTGTCGAAAGTATTAGAATAAATAATATAGCTAATACTCCTACAAACCCAAGAATTTCTTTGAGTGAGATAGAACTCTTGCTCGTTGCAAAAAGTGCTCCAATAATAAAACCAAAGAAACATATTATTATGAATAAAATGAGGAATACTGAAAACGCTCCTCCTTCAAATGAATATTCACTCAATACTGGAAGAAATGATTGAAAACTTAAAATATAAAATATTAATAAGAAATAAAATACTGTCCAGAAGCGATAAATATTTGTAAACTTATGAGAAAGCGAATTATGCAAAGCACTTAATCCAAATAATAATGCTCCTGCACTTAAGAAAATTATTATGAAACTAAAAATAGGTCCTCCTGGAGAAGAAAGACTTAATCTTGAAATTGAAGCGTAATATTGTAAAACCACCCACGGAAAAAAAGTAAGCATTGAAACAACAAGGTTTTCTGGTGAATCAAGCAAGTAAGCAGTAACTAATATAATCACCCAAGCGAAAAATAACAACCATGCATAGTGTTGTGTAGATGTAGCTAAATGATATATTTGTGAGATTAAAAATAAACTGAGAATGAATAACAATGCACCAAGTGTGATTAATGACCTTCCAACACCTTCGTGATTATTTTGTCTTAACATAACTCCAGAAACAAAAGCTGTAAGAGTTGCACTAACAAGAATCAAAACTTTAATTGCATCCGGTATCTGATGCCAATTTTTCGCAATCAACCATGCAAATCCAATAAAAATTAAAACAGCCCCAATTGTTGCAATAACTGCAATAAATTTATTTGATTTTCCTTCTGATTCTTCTTGAGTAGAATCTGCAAGCATTTTTTTTGCTTGAGCTTGATTAATGGTTCCTTCTTTTAGCCATTGTTTAATTTGTTTTTCTTCAACCATTTTATTATATTATTAATGAAGGTACTATATAAATAATTAGTTTTTGAGTGTGCCCCTTTATCGTCCGTAGCCCCCGAAAAAATTGAAACTAACACCGATTAACCGCAGTTCCATTGCGGTTAATCTCCTGTTTCGTGCAGTTTTGCGTAGTGTCGTAGTGATCGCTACAGCACTTCTTTTTATACTGTGCTGCACATCATTTTTTCATGGATCAAGAACAGCATCTCACCAAACTCACCGAAGAGCTCAAGCTCCGCCGCCATTCCGATGACACAGGCAAGCTCTATCACTCAGTTGTCAAACATTTCCTTGAATCAGGCAAAACGACGCGCGACTTTCTATTACAATACTCGAACAAAAGCAATTCAACGATGAGAACAACGTACTTTGCATTGCGTTTCTATTATCAGCATGTATTGCATGAACATTTTGATGAACAGCTTCCCTTGGCTAAAAAGTCGTTAAAGCTTCCAATCGTGTTGAGCAAAGAAGAGGTTCATTCTATGATTGATGGCATGAACAACTTGAAGCATCGGCTCGTACTGTCGTTTCTTTATTATGCAGGCATGCGGCTCAATGAAGTTCGCAACATAAGATGGGAAGATCTTGACTTTGACAGGTCTTTAATCCATTTAAAAATTACAAAAGGCGGAAAAGAGCGTGTTGTATTTTTGCATGAAAAACTCAAAGAGCTGCTGAATCTGCATGCCAATCGTGATGGTCTTATATTCCTTTCACAGCGCAACAAAAAATATCACCCGCGCACAATTGAGCTTATCGTTAAAACCGCCGCCGAAAGAGCAGACATAAAAAAGAAAGTCACGCCGCACACATTACGCCACAGCTTCGCAACTCATCTGCTGGAAGCAGGCGCAGACATCCGCTACATCCAGCACCTGCTTGGGCACAAAGACCTGAAAACGACGCAGATTTATACGCATGTGGCGCAGAAAGATGTGATAAAATTGGCAGGTTTGATTTAGAAAAATTTTTATTGAGTAAATGCTTCTGAGTTGTCATGAACAAAAATCCTATTTTGCGTTTCTTCGGCGTTCTGTCAATTGGAAAAAGCGTGAAACTGTAATGAATGTGCTCCGAACAGAATTTGAAGAAAGGTTAACTCAACCAAAAACAGCAACACATATAAGCAGATTATTCCCTCATTTAACCCATGCAACAGCTCCTGAAACCCCCGTGGCTCAAAATCCGTCCTCCAACAGAAAAATTCGCAGAAGTAAAAGACACACTTAAAAAACTCAATCTTGTCACAGTCTGTGAAGAAGCGCACTGTCCGAACATATCTGAATGCTGGAGCGGCGGCACAGCAACATTCATGGTTCTTGGCGACACATGCACGCGTGGCTGCAGGTTTTGCAACATTAAATCCGCAAAGCTTGGCCGTCCTATCGACAAAGACGAGCCAAAAAAGTTAGCGCAGGCAATTGCAGAATGGAAATTAGATTACGTTGTCATCACAAGTGTTGATCGTGACGACTTACCAGACCAAGGCGCATCTCACTTTGCTGAATGCATTCGAGAAATAAAAAAACAATTGCCATCAGTTATCGTTGAAGTGCTCATTCCAGATTTTCGTGGCAATATTGAATGCTTAAAAACAATCATCGCTGCACAGCCGGAAGTTATTGCACATAATCTTGAAACAGTGAAATCCTTGCAGCGCAAAGTACGTGACATCCGAGCGAATTATGAGCAGTCTTTATTTGTCTTAAAAACAATTAAAGAGTTATCGCCAAAAACATACACCAAATCATCGTTAATGTTGGGATTAGGTGAATCGGAAACAGAGTTGATTCAGGCATTCAAAGATCTCCGCGCAATCGATGTTTCCGTTCTTACGTTAGGTCAATATCTGCGTCCAAGTGACTGGCATATTGCAGTCAACGAATACATCCCACCAGAAAAATTCAAGCACTATCAAAAAATTGCAGAGGATCTCGGCTTTCTCTATTGCGCTGCAGGGCCATTCGTGCGCAGCTCGTATAAAGCAGGCGAATTTTTTATGAAGAATGTGATACGAAGTTCAAAAAATGATTGAGCTCATGTGTTGTGTATATTCTTATGTTCTTCTGCTGCTGAAAATGTTTGTCGTCTGACCATATCGACGCTCCGGTTGCAAGTGCAGCTGCTATGAATGGAGTATCATCTGGATCAATAGCATCCATTAGCGCCGAAGCCTCTTTCATGTACGCTGAAACAACCGCATCATTAATGCATGTCATTTTTGAATGCAATTTTTGCATGAGAATATCGAATTCGACACCAGTAATATCTGCCTTTTTTGTTATGAGCTGCTTGTGATTTTTAACTTCTTCATCCAAGAGAGGTATGGCAATGAACTCTGCGTTACCATGAAAAATTATTTTTCTCGAAAAAGAGTCTTTAATGAGTGCTGCAATAATTCTGTTTGTGTTGACAACAAGTTTCATCGAAATCGCTTGCTCATTTCATGCTTTATTTTGTGGCCGATTTCTTCAGCATCTTTTTCGGTGAGCTTACTCCGAGATAAGACTATATCCATCCAATGCAATTCTCTTATTTTCTTCTCAAACGACTGCCGCGCCACATCGCTCCATTTTATTTCAGAGTGGAGGTTCATCTCTTTGTGCAATTTTTCCGGGACTGAGAGGGTCATATTTACCATAATCTTAATTATGTGTTAACACATATTTATATCTTTTGTTATCCCTAAATACTAAATCCAAAACATATAAAAACCCGTTATTATTCTTATTGTCAATGGCTCAATTCGAATTCAAGTTCCCTGATGTTGGTGAAGGCATTCATGAGGGTACAATTGTCAAATGGCAGGTCAAAAAAGGCGACAAAGTAAAGCAGGACCAGATACTTGCGGAAGTTGAAACAGATAAAGCCGTCGTTGAAATCCCCTGCCCAAAGACTGGCACTATTCTCAAGCTTCATACAAATGAAGGCGCAGTCATTAAAGTTGGCCAAGTGATGGTAACGCTCGACGTCGCTGGCTACATCCCAGAAAAAGAAATAGCCGCGCAGAAAAAAGGCGTCGGCGTCGTTGGTAAATTGCCAGAAACAGAAGCAGACTTAGGCATCTCACATTCAACAGCTCAAAAAACAACTTTTTCATCTCAATCAGGTGTAAAAGCAACTCCCTTTGTTAGAAAGCTCGCAGAACAAATGGGTGTCAACCTTTCGCAGCTCAAAGGCACCGGTCCTGACGGCATGATCACGGTTGCAGATGTGAAAAGTGTAACAAGCGCACCCAAGCCACAGCGAGAAGAGCCGACGTCACAATCATCAACTCAATCGCAGCCAAAAGTCGTCAAAAAATACGATATGTGGGGCTATGTTGATCACATGCCGCTCAAAGGCATGCGCAAAGCAATTGCAGCACATATGGTTGAAGCAGCAAAAGCGCCAGTCGTCACACATACTGACGAAGCAGACGTAACAATTCTCGCAACATTGCGCGAGAAAGAAAAGAAAGCAGCAGAAAAGAAAGGCATAAAGCTGACATACCTCCCATACATCATAAAAGCAGTTATCGAATCATTGAAAAAGCATCCATTGCTCAATGCTGAGCTTGATGCAGCAAACGAAGATATCATCCTGAAAAAATATTTCAATATCGGCATCGCTGTTGACACGGGCGAAGGTCTTGTCGTTCCTGTTGTCAAAGGCGCAGACAAAAAAGACATCTACACAATCGCAAAAGAAATAGAAGAGCTTGCGAAAAAAGCAAAAGAAAAGAAGCTCGACCTGATGGACATGAAAGGTGGCACGTTCACCATAACAAACATCGGTGTCATCGGCGGCACATTTTTCACGCCAATTCTTAACTCTCCTGAAGCTGCAATTCTCGGCCTTGGAAGACTGGCAGACAAGCCTGTCGCCAAAGACAGTAAAGTAGTCATCCGCAAAATGCTTCCTCTCTCTCTCACATTCGACCATCGTGTCGCTGATGGTGCAGAAGCTGCGCGGTTTGTCAGCGATCTTATCGCAGCACTCCAATCACCAGAAAAGCTTAAATAACCCTTTCTTGAAAAATAAACGAATGAATGGCATTGCGAAGATTTATTCTGAGCCCGTGGATTATGGCATTGCATTGAAGATGCAGGAAGCAGCAGTAACAGAATGTGCTGCAGATGGAATTCCTCATTTATTTGTCCTTCAGCATCCACATGTTGTAACGATTGGCAGGGATGCAAAACCTGAAGATAGAAGGCTTGACGATGATGATCTCCGACGCCAAGGAATTGATGTGCACGAAATTACGCGCAGGGGCAGCTTTACGTATCATGGCCCTGGGCAGCTTATAATGTATCCTGTCTTACCTATAGAATTGATGATGGGAAGTCCTAGGCTGCATATCGATAAGCTTCAGCAATCTGTTATCGACCTTCTGCAAATTTATAATATTCATTCATACGGCAGTCAAGATCCTGAGCATCCCGGCGTATTTACTGATACGGGCATAAAAAATAACGATAAAAAAATAGCAGCAATAGGCGTTGAATTCAGGAAAGTTGCTCAAAGGCGCAGAATTACTATGCACGGTGCGGGGGTTTATGTGAATCCAGACCTATCCTATTTCAATATGATCTTTCCCTGCGGTGATAAAGATGCAAAATTAACCTCAATTGAGGCAGAAATGGGAACTACTCCTGACATGGGCGAAGCAATGCAGCGTTTTGTTGAACAGTTTTCAAAAAATACAGGAATTCAATTCACGCTCGAAACAATACTCCAGCCTACCTCCTAAAATTCCATTCATCTTTGCTATACATTGTCCGCATCAGCTCGTCTGCGCGCCTTTTTTCGTCGTTTGTCAGCGTTCCAAATTCCCATTCTTTCCCATCGGTAAATCCTTTCAGCAGCGCCTGATACAACTCATCTCGTGAAACATCAGCAAAATTCAGTACGCGCGTCACTCGCTCTTTCACTGCAGCAATCATTTTGTCTCGTATCTTTTCATCCGGCACTTTCAGCAGTGAAAACATTGTGTCAACATCAACATCATATAATATTGTGCCGTGCTGCAGCAACACCCCTTGTCGCCGTGTCTGTGCATTGCCCGATATTTTTTTGCCCGCAACACAAATATCATTGATGGGCTTGAACTCAGCAGTTATTCCTAGAATTGCAAGACTTTTCACAATCCATCCGCAGATGATGTGGTAGCTTTCCGTAATCCCAGAAAATCCGCCCTCAGGCGCAATCACACTATAGGTAATCTCTCCTTTATTATCGTGATAAACTGCCCCCCCTCCAGTCCTTCGCCGCACAACATCAACACCATTTTGTCTGCATCTTTCAACATCAACCTCGTCGTGCATGCTTTGGAATGTTCCGATTGACACTGCGTTTGGCTTCCATGTATAAAATCGCAGTGTAGGCATCCCACCAGCAGCAACTGCATCGCTCACTGCATGATCAATTGCCATGTTTTGTGCAGCGGTGTTCTCTGCAAGCGCGATCACTCGCCATTTCATTGTTTCACCGCCTGCATTATCAAGCGCGCCAGATCGCCTGCAGTCACGCCAATGAACTGCGCATTCTTTTGTTCAAGAACAGACGTGATAATCGCAGCAACAACCCACACATCCTGTTCGACAGTTATTCCAACTAATGCTCTTTCGATATCATCAATAGTCTCTTCAGGATGCAAAAAAAAATCACCTGCAATCTGCATCTTCCTGATGACACCAAGCTCAGTATCAATCTTCAGCCGCACAAGCTTTCCGCCAGGCACTTTTTCGGTGATAGTATGCATAAGCATGCAGAATAACTCCTCTATAAAATACTTACCGTGTTCTCTTCGAACCGCCTGCCTTATATGGATTATATCTTCCCTTCTCTCGCTGTGTCGACCGTTGCACATCAGTCACATCATACATGCTCTCATCATAGCCGCATGCGCGGCAGACAACAAATGAAAGATTCTTGTCAGCAACACTTTCTATTTTCAGCGATCCACACTTCGGGCATTTGTCAGCCATAAATTGATGATTCCCAATACATTTAATAATATTACTCAATCCCAGCACATATGCGCAGAAAAATAACTCTCTCTTTCCTTATTTTGTCCGTTTTTATTGTACTGTGTATGTTTCTGCTCTATCAAAGCACCGGCTTCCTTCAAACCAGTCAAATTGACGTTCTCGACGAAAAAAACTGGGATTACGCAAATGGCATCATACCGGGCTCGCAGGCAGTTGAATTTCATGGCACGTCTGGACAATGTTGGGTGCTTGTGCATGGGTATACATCAACACCGGATGAGTTGCGTGAGCTTGCTACTGAAATCCATCTGCGTTTTAACGATTCGGTTTATGTTCCACGCCTCGCTGGCCACGGCGAGCAGCCAAGCCATCTTGAAAAGTATAGCGTCGAGCAATGGTACACACAGGTCGCACAGCTCACAGAAGAAAAAAAATGCAGCTATCTTCTCGGCAGCAGCATGGGTGCAAGCATCGTCTTAAAATATGCAGAAACTCATGAGCCAAAAGGGATTGTGCTCATGGGCATCATGCTCAGGCCAGAGCCAGACTATCTTCCCATCCTATCATTTACAAAATTCATTGCGCCAGTTGCGCGATACACAAAAAAAGTTGAGCCCGGTGGCACGGTAATGGATCCTGTAGGAAAGAAAGCGCATCTCAGCACATGGACATTTCCTTTAAAAGGTGCAGTCGAACTTGCTGAATTCAACAAAGATGTTCTTGCAAATCTTAATGATGTTCATTCAAATGTTCTATTTCTGCACGCATCGCAAGACACTGTAGCCTCGTCAACCACAGCAAAAAAAGCATTTGATGCGCTGCAAGCAAGAAAACAATTCATTCTGCTCGACCAGGGCAACCACATCATCATGCGTGACTATGCAAAAAGTGCAGCAATAGCAAAAATTCTTGAATTTCGTGAGCAATAGTCCATTCACAACAAGTTGTATTCTCGCTTCTCGACAAATACTACCTCTTGTTACCTATTCACGACAAAACATTCAAAGGAACTAGTAGCCATTTTTGTATACCCAGTATACCTTTTCGTAACATTTATATATCGAATCCCTTTTACTTAATGTACAGCCGTATCGAGGTGGTTGCCATGAGTGATAGAGAAGTGTTTGCCCAACAAGTCGTGTCGCGTTTAGTGGAGGAACGTGATTTCGAACAGATGTCTTCCTCCCGACCAGTGCAAAATGAAAGTGGATTTCGCAAGCTTATTCCTGCATTGCTGCAGAAAGGCGTCGAAAATCTGAATTTGTCAATGTTTAGTGAAGATATGCGTTCAGCAATTTTGAATACGCTGGGCGACGAATATTTACGCCGGGGTAACCTGCATGGTGCGGTGAAAGCATACATTTTAGCAGGCAACAAGATGAAACTGAGCGCAGTTGGTCAAGATTTTGAAAAACTGGGCTTATACGATAATGCTATCGAAGCATACAAGATTGGCGGTGACAACCGAAACTTGTTATCTCTTGGTCAGCGATGTCTTACGGATGGTCGCTTCCCGAATGCAATTAAAGCATTTAAAGCAATTAACTCTGAAGAGATGCTGCGAAAGCTTGGTGAAGAATGCCTTTCAAAAGGCAAGCTTGATTATGCGTTTGAGATCTTTAGTGTGCTTCCAGACAGAAGTAAGTTGAATGATCTTGCTGATGCATGTGTCAGGGATGGTCAGTATAATTATGCAATCAAAGCATGCCAGCTGACGAACAATACGGAACTGCTCAATAAGATTGGCGAGCGATGCATGAAAGAAGGCTTGCTTAACGCTGCGCTTGATGCATACAGCTTGGCGCGCAACGAAATGATGGTCCAGTTCATCCGCGAAAACTTTCGCACATCGGTGATGTAGATGATGGAGCTCGAACAACAGCCTATGCAGTCAGCAGTCGTTCAGCAGGCAGCAGGTCAAGACCTGTTCATGCAGAAGCGGATTGAGCTGATGATTGACATGGCGGGTAAGAAGATGCAGTCTGAGATGCAGCTGTTGCGCAAGATGGTTCTCCAGCTTGAACAGGAGCTTGTTGAATTGCGGAAGCAGATTCATACGCAGGCGCAAGTCGTCCACATGCAGCAGGCGCCTCAATCAAAGCCAGAGCCGCAGCCCGAACAGCAGCAGCTTCGCCAACAGGGGCAAGTTCGAAGTGAAACAACACAATCAGCACCTCGATATGGCAAATACACATCGAACGATGTCTCGATTGAGAAGTTCTTCAATTTCTCCGGAAAAAAAATGTAATTTTTAATTCTTTTTTTTATGCTTACGCTGCAAGGTCATTTTCTATGCTATCTTGGCCAACAATTTTTTCCATTCTGCTGAGGTAGGTACGTGCACCCGTTAATGCAAGTTCACGAATCTCTGGTTTGTCCTCTTCATAGCCTGTATCAAAAAATACACCAGGTGCATAGTTGAGTACATGCATTGCAAGCATGGGGAGTACTGCCGGTCTGTCCTGTGTTGGATCAGTTGCATCGATAAGCTTAGTACCGTTAAACTTCCGAATATAAAGTGGGCTTACAACATCTGAAGCATGATCTATAGTTGCTTTTTCATTACCGTTCTCCGCCAGTCGTACAAGTTCTCGAAGTACCGGTATCATCGTTCTCCCACCTTCAATAAGCTGTGTTTCGTCCATACTGAGCTTATTATCAAGAAGGGTATATAAATATTTCTGTATTTTAACTACTAAAAAGTAACACTAAAAGAACAAAACCAGTGAAATAATAATCATCAAAAATCCAATGCCAACAAGCCCCCAAGCAATTTCTTCATACAAGCTTAAGCTGCCAAAATAAAGTTTGATATCACGAAAAAATTCATTGACGTTCATTTTTCTCAGTTTCTGCAGCTTTCTTCTTTTCAGCTGATTCCTGAGGAACAACGTCAGCCTTTTTATCCTTTTCCTTCTTATCTTCCTTTCCACTCGCCTTTTCTACTTTCTTTGCTTCCTCAACAGGATATCCAATTAATTCAGCGCGAACTAATCCATCATCATATTTAACCGCAGTAACCTTCACATGGTGTGGTGGCCTCTTAATGCCGCGTTCCCACACGTTCATGTTGAGCATTCTTCCTAATTTAACGTTCTCTGACTTCATGTGTTTTTTCAGAAATGCACGAACTGCATCAATCGCTCGCTTTGCGCGCTTATATGAAGGTGCTCGAAGCCATTCCTTCCGTATTGGGATATTGTAAACTCGCTCAATTTTTGCCATTTTATGCCTTTGTCTTTGTTCGTCGCCAGCTTCGCTTCTTGTGTGTTAACCGAGCAGGATGAACACGCCGTCCTTTGCCGTACTTCTTCAATACAGTCCAGAATGGGGCCCATCGTGTTTGTCGTCCACGCTTTGCTAGCCTTCTCTTCTTTGCGCTATGAATCCATCGTGTCATGCTTAAAAATTCCTCCGAATTTTTTGCATAATGAAAATAGTCTCATTTTCATTATTTTCGTTTGATCGTTATCTCTTTTGGCTGCATCTGCCGCAGCAGCTCTTTCAGCATCTCATCATCAATCATGCGTACTTTGCCTGATTGGATCGCTCTGCCAATAAATGCAAGCACTTGTAGCGCAAGTTCCGGATGTGCTGCTTTCAGGTTTCCGTATCGTGACAATGCATCAGCAGTAAAATACTTTTTTACTGCCTCTTCGAGCTGCGCAACCTGCTGCATTTCCGCATGCTGCTGCTGGCTTTGCTCAATGTGAGCGCGTAATTGCTCAATCTTCCGCTGTTTTATAGCTGAAATATCGTCCATTAGACCGCTTCAGCTTGTACGGGTTTCTGTGCACTCTTTGCTATTTGTGCTGCAATCTTGTCAATAAATGATTTTCCTTTTTTGGTCATCACGCGACCTTTATGTGTCCCGCGCTGAGCCTGTGAAATTAAACCTGATTTTTCAAGCTGCTGAAGCACTTTTCGTATGATTGATCCGCTGCCGCGGAAAAAATGCTCCGGCTTATATCCTCTGTTTTTTC
>Ga0209542_10014431_pt1 | contig 13453 bp, 19 predicted proteins | sample RifCSPhighO2_01_FD_184028 | JGI IMG/M metagenome (GOLD analysis project Ga0209542, IMG submission 184028) | Soil microbial communities from Rifle, Colorado - Rifle CSP2_plank highO2_0.1 (SPAdes) (version 2) | ecosystem: Environmental > Terrestrial > Deep subsurface > Rock core/Sediment ... | reverse complement strand
ACACTTAAAATTCCTTACATAATCCAAAAACCATTAAAAACAACTAAAAAGTTCGCACAAACATTCAAAATACCCTAAAAATTCCTCAAAGCTTCGTACAATGTTTATTGTGCGTACACAAAAAATCACTGGTTTTTAGGTAATCTTAGAGGTTCTATATGAATCTCACCACATGGGCATGGATAAGATTTAAATTTTTCAGATTTAGGCCTTGATTTTTCGTAGATTTCCATTGCTCTTCTCATCACAGGATGATTTGAATCATAAATATCTCCATGAGGATCAAATAATCTATCACCAACTCTAACATAATACCCTTCAGCTACTAATTCTTTTTGAGCTTGAGAAATACTATCAAAATATTGTCTTAATCCCTTATCTTCAATTTTTACAATCCTTGTACCTAGTTCCATAATTAAATTAATCTTATCACTTTAATAAACATTTCTATATTTTTTCATAAAAACCACAACAAAATTCTATGCAATAACTTTCAATCATTGCCAGCATCTTTTAGCATATATTAAGTAGTGTGTAAATAGGATAAAAAGAAAGGGGTGTGGTGGGTAAAAGGAAAGAGATTATGAAAATTGCTTTAATGGGGATAAACTAGATAATTAAATAATTCAGGAAAATTAGTGCCAAATGGCACTATTTGTTACAGATATTGTAACTTTTTATGCTATAATTCACTATTTATAGGAGTTTTCCCGATAAATAGTATAAAATAGAAAACTTTTTAAAGATTAAAAACTTAAGTATATTATGGTAACTAAATATGATGTGTTTGAATTTGTTTATACGAATAGACATCCCATAAAGCCAATCGAGGTGGCTAAAAAATTCAAGAAGAATGAAAGTGAATATGATAATATTCACCGCATCCTTACAGAATTGACACAAGGGGGCCTGTTGGTAAAAACTAGCTATGGATTTCAGGTCAAAAAAACAGAAAATACAAATATTTTATATCAAATAATTTATCATTGTTTGCGTAATGATATAAATTATAATAATCTATTAAATCCCGGACTTGCTAAATTTATTAGCAGAGCATTGCAGAAAAAAGAGATAACTTCAAACGAGGTTAATTTGCATGCAGTTACTCTTAGAAAATATATTGATATCTTATATAGAAATGGATTACTTCTTATAATATCAGAGAAGCCTTTAAGGGTAAAAGTTTTTTATAATATTTTATTAAATAATCTTTTAGTTTATTTTGGATATAAGCACAGAGTTATAACTGGGGATACAACAAGTTATCTCGACGAGATTGAGAAAGAGCTTATTAAGTTTAGGAGGCTAAAAAGAGAGAATGAAACAAAGTACCAACAGATAATTGATGAGTTTGAAGTTTCTTTTATCCACCATAGTTTATCCTTGGAAGGAAATCCTATAACTCTTAATGAAACAAAAAGAATACTAAAAGATAAGATAATTCCTGCTAATTTAAAAAGTGAAGATATAGATGAAGTAAAGAATTACCAAAAAGCACTTTTGCAGATGTTGAAAGACAGCCAGGATAAAAAACCATTGACATTACAGACAATTTTAGGTTATCATTTCTTGGCAATGCAACATAATCCAGACATTGCAGGTAAAATAAGAAAGATAGAAGTTCACATATCAGGAAATTCTAATTTTAAAATTACCCAAGCAAAAGATATCGAAGAAGAATTCGAGAAATTAATTAAAAAATATAATGAATTTATCAAGCCACAAAATTCTAAAGAAAAGGATTTTGGGTCCAGAAAATTCAAAGGTTTTTTAGGGAAAGAAAAATCATCTCCTAAGAATATATTGGATTTTGCCACTTATTTCCATAATGAGTTTCAGCATATTCATCCATTTGTCGATGGAAACAGCAGAACTACAAGATTGATTACATTCCATTTACTGCAGTCAAGAGATATTCCTATTTTTGACATTCCTTTTGGGTTATTAGACGAATATTTAGGTTATACAAAAGGCTCAAAGAAGAGAGAAGATGAAAAATTATTAATAACCATACAAAAAATTATCCTTTGGAATTTAAAGAAAATAAATGAGATGTTAAGCTAAGAAAGAGATTTTCCAAAAAAGTTATCTTGGACCCTAAAGGTTAAGACAAGGTGCACCATTCCGGTACACAACCTCTCTAGGACTTACCCAGATATTAAATATAGTGAAATGAGATATTTAAGAGTTTCAGTTGGTAATTGGGGCAGGGAGATTTATGGTTAAGATTTTAAATGCGTAAATATTTAAAAATAAAATGAAGGTCTTATTAAAAAAATATTTTGGATATGATGATTTTAGGCCAATGCAAGAGGAGATTATAAATAATGTTCTTGAAAAAAAAGATACTTTTGTTCTTATGCCGACAGGGGGAGGTAAATCTCTTTGTTACCAGATTCCTGCACTCAAATTTGAAGGAATTACAATTGTTATTTCTCCTCTTATCTCCCTTATGAAAGATCAGGTGGATAATCTAAAAGCGAACGGAATTAATGCAGAATATATTAATTCATCACTTTCATTTGAAAAGATTATTGACATTCGGGAAAAAATTAAAAGAAAAGAAACAAAAATCCTTTACCTTGCTCCTGAAAGATTAGCTTCAGAAGAGTTTAAATTATTTTTAATAACTTTGCAAATAAGTTTAATAGCTATTGACGAGGCCCATTGTATTTCTGAATGGGGTCATGATTTTCGGAAAGAATACAGAAATTTAAAATTCCTAAAAATAATTTTTCCAAATGTCCCAATAATTGCACTGACAGCAACAGCTACAGAAAAAGTAAAGGAAGATATCTTGAAACAATTATCTCTAGAAAATCCAAGAATATTTACCTCAAGTTTCAATAGGAAAAATCTTAATTTGATTATTATGGAAAAAAAGAAGGCATTTAACAAAATTCTAGAAATACTAAGAAAATATAAAGAAGAGTCCTCAATTATTTATTGCTTTTCTCGTAAAGATTCTGAAAAGATTGCTCAAAGATTAAGAGAAAATGGATTTAATGCTCTTCCTTACCATGCAGGACTTGACAATGAAACTAGGAAACATAATCAAGAATTATTTATTAAAGATAAAGTAAATATCATTGTAGCGACAATTGCATTTGGCATGGGAATTGATAAGCCAGATGTCAGACTGATTATACACCACACATTTCCAAAAACACTTGAAGGCTATTATCAAGAAATAGGAAGGGCTGGGCGTGATGGGCTTCCAAGCGATTGTGTTTTATTTTATTCAAGGGGAGATAGAAGGAAACATGAATTTTTTATTAATCAGCTTACAGATGAATTTGCTCAAAAAAATGAAAAGGATAAATTAAGAAAGGTAATGGATTATTGTGAACATGTTTTTTGCAGGAGAAAATATATACTAAAATATTTTGGTGAAAACTTATTAGAGGATAATTGCAATGGTTGTGACATTTGTCTAGAACTTCCTAAAATAAAAGAGAGCCTTATAAATAATAAAGCTGATCTCAAAAGAGCAAGAAAGATATTAGATTACAATAAAAATCTATTTGAGAGATTGCGGATTCTAAGGAGGGAAATTGCTAATAAAAGAAACGTTCCGCCTTTCATTATATTTAGTGACGTTTCTTTACAAGAGATGGCATATTATTTGCCAAACAATAAAGATGAATTATTAAATATTAATGGGATTGGAGAGCAGAAGTTAAAAGATTTTGGATATTTATTTTTAGAGGTTATCAATGATTATGTTAAGGAAAATAACTTAGGCCATATAATCATTTCCAAAAAGAAAGAAATAGAAGATAATTCGAAAACAAATTATCATAGGCGATTAGAAAAAATAAAAGAAAATTTTGTAAATGCTTATGAACTCTGGAATGATGAAGATGATAATACATTAAGAAATTTATATTCTGAAAATACCTCCATCAATGAAATCGCACAAATTTTAAAAAGACAGCCAAGTGCAATTAGATCCAGATTAAGAAAATTTGGATTTTAGATTTTTATTATGAATTGATTTGTTTGATAGGGTTATAATCATTGAAATGTTTAATACAATATCCAACCAATTTATCAAATAATTTTACATTTTTCTTTATCTTTTCAACATCTTTTTTTGATTGCCCCTTAAATATATAAATTTGCAATTCTTCTGAATTTTCATTAAAGATTTCCCAGTTATTCCTGTTAATCAAACCAAGAATCTGGCCGTCAGAATTTAAATAATTTACATAATAATTCTTGCCCCTATGTTTTATAACAAATGTTCTTTGTAGAGTAGATTGTTCTATTTCCATTTAAAAAAATAAAGAAAGTCTATATTTAAATATGATCCCGCCTTTTTTATTTTATGGATTTAAGATTGTACAATAAAGAAGTTATCAATAATTACAAAAATAATTCGCAAATAATAAGAGTATTAACTGAGAATTGGTTTCTTAATCAAATGTATTGTCCATGTTGTTTGAATATTAAAATAAAAGATTTTCCAAATAATACTAAAGGGGTTGATTTCTTTTGTGAGAAATGCAACAATACTTTTCAATTAAAAGGTTCTAAAAATGAATTTAAAAATAGAGTTCTTGATGGAGAATATAATACAATGAAGAATATAATTCTAAAAAATGCTGCACCAAATTTATTCCTATTGCATTATAATATTTCAGATTGGCATGTAAAGAATCTACTTTTAATTCCGAAATTTTTTATGTCTTTTTCCATACTTGAAAAAAGGAAGCCATTATCTATTCATGCACAAAGGGCAGGGTGGACAGGTTGCAATTTTTTAATTGAACGGCTCCCAAGTGAAGGTAAAATTAAGGTTATTGAAAATGAAAATCTAATTGAAAAAGAAAAAGTAAATAAAATATGGAAAAAAATGTTTTTTCTTAATTTAAAAAAACCACAATTTAGGGGGTGGACATCAGATATTTTAAAAATTGTTGAAGAATTACCCGAGAAGTTTTCATTAAATGAAATTTATAAATATGAAAACTATCTTAAGGAGATTTATCCATTGAATAATAATATAAAACCAAAAATAAGGCAACAATTACAAATATTAAGAGATAACAAAATAATTAAATTTGATTTTAGGGGGAGTTATATAAAGATATAAGGGGTATTCTTCTTTTCTTCTCTTAAATCTCATAAATCTTTTAATAATAACTCTTTTTTAACCCTTTCCCCTATCCCAAATACCTAAAAGTTGACAAAAATGATCTTTTATTTTATTGCTCAAACTGGGTGTAATACCCCGTAGCTTGCTACGATTGTTTTCCAGTTTGAGGCTTAAAGAATACCCCACAGCTTGCTGTGATTGGGATTCTTTATTTCTGAGGGAATTTTCCATTCAATGCATCAGATACTATGTTCTTTGCATCAGGTAAAAAATCTCTAGTCAACATCCAATTAAGAAAACCAGGTTCGTTTTTGACCATATCTGGTAAAGATTTTCCTCCATGTTGGCCAAAATTTATCACCACTTCATTATCTATCCAAATAAATTTGCCTTTACTATCTATCCAACTTTCAGATTTTCTCTCATTAAAAAAATCATGCAATTCACCAATACTATGTGGCAATTCTTTATGCATTTCTAATTGAGATTTGAATATATCAACAGTTGCTTTTACATCATGCTCAGCACTATGGTGTTTCTCAAATTCTTGATTGCAGTATTTTTTATATGCTGCCGGTAAATCTCTAGGATCAAATTTGTGATAAATTGTCTGGACATCCACAATAAATCTATTCTCTTTTGAAAATTCAACATCTGTTCTTCTAAATTCAGCTTCAAGAATTTCTAAATCAAATCTCTTTATATTAAACCCTCCCAAATCACAACCTTCTAAAAAATTTCTGATTATTAAGGCATATTCTTTAAAAGTTGGTTTGTCTGCCACATCACTATCCTTTATTCCATGAATAGCTATCGCTTCTGGAGATATGGGAATCTGGGGATTAATTCTAGTAGTCATACTCTCCTCAGTATTATCTGGGTTAATCTTTAATGCTGAGAATTCTACAATTCTATCTTTAAGTGTTTCTATTCCAGTGGTTTCTAAATCAATAAATACAAGGGGTTTATTCAACTGAATATTCATTTTTTATCATACTCCTAAATCGCTCTTTAATTCCTTGAACCTTCTCCATTTACTCAAATCCTTAATATCATTTTTGAGCTCTTCCAAATCTTCTTTGCTTATTGACCTAACGCCTGTTTGATCAGATTTTAGCCTAAAAATTAATTCTATATGACTTTCATCCAAAGGTTTATCTGTAGGTTGTTTAAACCATATCTTCCATTTATCTGTTTCAATTTCTTGGTTCATCTTTATCGCACTAACCTCCTATTGCATCTTACTTTTGTAACAACTCTGTTATAAGACCTGCCAACTGGCTGCAACGTAACTGTCTTGCCCTGAATCTGTCTTCTGAGCCTTTGAGTTGCTTCTCTTCCTCCAAACTGATGTTTTTAGGAGCATTTACTCTCGCAAGTCTTACATAGTTACTTCCATTTATCTTTCTATAAGTTTGGAATGTATCTCCATCAAGTACTCTTTTTACTGTTCTTCTAATTGTCATTTAATTCTATTTTATTTGAAATCAAATTTATTACAAAACTAATGTTTAAATGTATTTATAAGGATTATTATTCTATACTATCTATATTAATTTGTCTATACTTGATGTAATAAGATTTAAATACTCATATTTTCTATTTATAACATGAAAGGGTGTGTGAGTTCTAATGGCTGATGTAAGTGAAAGAAAAACCCCGCAAGAAATTAAACAAAAAATACTTGAAGCTTTAAACAGTAAACCGCTTAATGCACAAGAAATAAGCAAATCAATAAATTCAAATTGGTCTACTGTAAAAAATTATGTAGATGAACTTATTGAAGAAAAAAAGATTAAAGAAATAATTGCAACAGATAAAATTAGTTATTATCAAAAAATTACAGAAACTTATTATAATATTCCTATAACAAAAGAACAAGAGAATTTATTCAAATTTTTATTTAATACAATTATTCAGGAGTATAAAAAGAAAAATAAACTCCCTAAAAAAACTGAACTTGCCAAAGATGCTGTTGACGTGATAAATGAACTTAAATTAAACCTTCCTACTGCATGGTATATTTATGGACAAATTCCTATAATGATTCCTGATCCAACAAAAGAATTTTCAACAACTTATGTACCTGAAAATGCAGAGAAAATAAAAAAAACAATAACCCGTCTTTTAGACACTTATAAAGAAATGAATGTCAGAGAAAGAGAACAAAGCCATTATGTTAAATACGGAAACCATCTTTATCAATTAAAACAGGAACTTATTTGGGAAATATCTTTAATGAAAAATGAAAAAAAGGTATTAAATAATTTTACAGAATTTTATATAAAATGCCCTTTTTCTGATTTCCCCCAAATATTTGACTTAACTGAAAGGCTTTATTCTACTGTTAATAAACTTTTAATTATAGGATCTCTATCAAAGTTTAAAATTGAATCAATGCTCGCTTTAGAATCTTTATGGAAATTTATTGCAGCTTATCAGCTTTTAGAATCAATATCTAAAATTCCCCAATATAATAAAAATGAAATATTGCAGTTTAATCTTGGATCTGCAATTGAAACAAAAAGAGATTGTGCGGAAGAAGCTATATCTAATTTAGAATCAATTTACTTGAGTGAGCTGCCTAATAAAGAATTTGAAATTTTGGAAGATACAAAAGAAGTTAGAGAGATAATGTCTGATTGGGACGGAGAGTAAAATGGACAGCTTTTTTGACACTTCTGCAGTAATACATTACGGCTCATACTCCAAGCTTATTAATATTACATTAACAAAAAGATGTTATGAATATATTACTAATAAAAATGGAAAATTTTTATTGGGGTATTATGTAGAAGAAGAGATAAAAACAAGACTTAAAAAAAGGAGAATAATTTTTCAGGAAGTATTAAATAAAGTCATAAATAACTCATATGAATTTGAGAAATCTAATTTTTTTTTAAATTTAAATGAAAGAGATAAAACTTCAATGAAAAAACTTTACGAAAAATATAAAAATAACGATCCTATAAAAATAAAAAAGATTTTTTCACAAGACCAGGTTACTTTTGAAATGAGAATTGAGAAATTTCTCAAATTTTTTGTTGATGAAAGAGTTATAAAAATTGATGAAATAAAGCAGGAATTATTATCTATTATTAAAGAAAATGGATACAGTCATGCCGACTGTATGGTTTTAACAAGTGCTTTTCAAGCTCAAGAAGAAAGGAAAGTTTTTTATTTTGTAGCTGCAGACAAACATTTTGACCCAAATGGATATGATTTCTTAAAAGATGATTTAAGATTAAAAGAAAGAATTTTTCCAGAATTAAAAAATTTTGTTTTTGAAGATTAACTTTTCTCTTTCCATCCCCAAAATTCCTCTCCACCTAAAATAACATGATCCAAGACTTTTATGCTTAACTCCTCTCCAGTTCTCATTAGTTTTTCTGTTATTTCTATATCCTCGCTACTTGGGCTAGGATCCCCACTTGGATGATTATGCACAAGGATAATTTTGCTTGCAGAGTTTTTAATTGCAGGCTTGAAAACTTCTCTTGGATGAATGATTGAAGCATCAAGAATTCCTTTGCTAATAAGTTGTTCACCTATAAGATTATTTTTTGTATCTAGCATTAATACATAAAAATGTTCTTCTTTTTTATCTTTTAATTTCTCATGCATTAGATTAAAAACATCTTCTGCGCAGGAGATTCTTTTTACTGGCTTTTTAGATTGATTGGCCCTCTTTTGAATTTCTGCAATAGTTAATATTTGCATTGCTTTTGTTTGTCCTATGCCTTTTATTTCTTGAAGTTCTTTTAATGAACACTCAAAAAGTTTGTCAAGTCCATATTCTTTTATTAATCTATTAGACATATCTATTACATTTTCTCCCTTGCTTCCTGTCCTCAGCAATATTGCAAAAAGTTCTGCATCACTTAATACTTCCGGCCCTAACTTCAAAAATCTTTCTCTGGGTCTTCCTTCCTTGGGGATATCTTTTATCTTCATGGATATTATACTGCTTAGTTTATTAAAAAGTTATCCTAATTTCCACACCCAAAAAGTTTAAAAACCTCAATTGTATATACTTATACAATGGAAAATATATTACATTATCCCCAATTAGACTCAATTTTAATGGTAGAAGGAATAATTCAGAAAATGAAAATTTATCCTACAAGAATGGAGCTATGGAAATTTTTACCTAGAAAGATGCAATACCAAACCTTTAAACTGATTTTAGACTATTTGGAAAGATCTAACAAGATTATGTTTGATAAAGATAAAATCATCTGGATATTTCCCAACAACAAAAAACTAAATGAGTTAATCCAGGGGGCTGTAAGCATTTGATGGAAAAAGAATTTATAGTTCAATTATCCTCCGAATTATTTAAATCTAAAACAGATATAGAATCAGAATTATTAAAAGGAAACAAAACAAATGAAAAACTCTATAATCTTATTTTAAAAGCAATCCAATTCTTAAACATCAAAAATCAAAGATTTTTGTGGCTTAAAAATTTCCGAAGAAATTTTTAAAAGAAAAGAGAATAGGAATACCAATTTCAAAAAAACTTCCTGTTTATAATTACTATGAGAATAAGTATGGAGTAACAAATCTATTTATGATTAAATTAACAAGGGGCTCAAGGGGTTTTTACACAAATGTTTCAGGAGGAGAATTCAAGATACTTCAAATTATCCTGGAAGTTGAAGAAGACCATAAAGATTATGAGAAAAAAGGGCATTATTAGATTTTTTATTAATTTCAGTTGTCCGCAAAAATCGTACAACTGAAACTTAAATCAGGAAATCCAGATAAGTTATGCCGAATAGATGAAGTTCCTGCATAACCAAGAACTTACACAAATACTATATAAATTATAAAAGTTAAAAATCTCAATCAGAGTTAAAGTTGTTGGAGAGGCTTCACAAATAGGAAGTTTTGAAGTAAAAAGATTCTTTAAAGAACAGTCTAAGGAAAGGCGCAAAGCTTTTCGTAAATCTCAGAAGCGTCGTTAATATTGCCATTAGATTTTTTTATAGCCTCTTCCCATAATTCATTTCTTACTTCTTTAACTTCAGCCATTGTTTTCACTCTTCGCTTTTTGCCTACTGAAAGTGCATAAGCTACTTCAAATTTTGAGCTATTCATTTGGCTATCCATGGCTATTTGAGCTTTCATAGCTAATTCTTTGAATTCTTGTTTGAATTTTTCTCCACTTATCTCTATATTTTTGAATATATTCTGAGATTCTTTTTGACTTTGTATGTCTTCCATTTTTATTAATATCTAAAAAAAGGCCACCCTTCTATCATATTAACTATTGACAAAAGTATTATATAAATCTTATCGTTCTCGGAAATTATAAATCAAAAGAACATGAAATTAGTTAAATTTTATTAAAAATTTATCTTAATTTATAGAAGAAGAGTAAAGCCTTTTGGGTAAACAAACTCTATAAATATATGGGCAGGATTCTTCCCCTCTTTTTCAATGGTTTTTATTACTATGTCAATATTCTCATCAGAAGCTATTGTTTTTCTATTAGACACTGCAACAAATTTACCAGTAAAACTTTGTTCCCTAAGTTTTTCTATATTATCATGGAACCATGAACTATCTCTTTCAAAATTTTCTAAAAGTTCTAATTCTTGATTTACCATATTCAATTCTCTTTTATTAGCTATTTAAATATTCCTGCCTTTAAATATTTATTCTATCGAGAGCAAGCACAATAATAGTTATCAGAATTATCTTACCCAAAAACCCTAAAAACATCTATTTCTTGTAATATTCATGAACTTCAAGTTATCTCCAAGTGCTTTAAACTTAATGCATGAATGCCCCCGATGTTTCTGGCTATCTGAGCATAATGTATGGAAAAGACCTGCTGGAATATTTCCATCACTTCCTTCTGGAATGGATAGTGTTTTGAAAAAACACTTTGATAAATTCATGGAAAAAGGTAAACTTCCTCCAGAATTATGCAATAATTTAGAATGCAAGAATCTTAAACTATTTGATAATAAGGAATTATTAAAAGAATGGAGAAATTCAAGAAAAGGATTATGGTTTGAAGATAAAAAAGGAAATATACTTCATGGAGGTATAGATAACATGCTTGTTAACAAGACAAACAATAAACTAATTGTTCTTGACTACAAGACAAGAGGATTCCCATTAAAAGAAGATACTCATGAACACTATCAAGATCAGCTTAATATCTATGCCTGGCTTCTTGAGAAATTAGGATATAAAACAGAAGAGTTTGCTTATTTGTTGTTTTATTATCCTAAAGAAGTTTTAGAAACCGGCGAAGTTATTTTTGATACTGTTTTAAAGAAAATGAAAATCTCTCCAGAACATGCAGAAAAGCTATTTAATAAAGCAATTAAGATGCTAAATGGAAATTGTCCTAAGGAAAGTTGTGAGTGGTGTGAAGGACGATGATTTCTGAAAGTGCTTAAGTTGAACTAATATTATAACAAGAAAAGACTTAAATGATAAAGAGGTTATTCTTTCAGTTAACATTTTTTACATCTTCTTAATTAAATTTTTAAACCTTTCCCCTCTACTAAAAAATCAAATCTCTAGTTCTCCAAGCTCTTGCGCAACCTGGTAAATCTCATTTGCCCTTTTTACACATTCAGAAATACTTCCACCAATAATCTCATTGCAAGAATTAGGGCTTTCAGATTCTACAACATACTCAGCTAAATCTCTGTATTTTGATAAACTTTTATTAGTAATCCACTTAGGTATTTTTTCAATTTCAACAAGTCTGCTTGTCGGACTGTTAAATTTTTCATCGCCTTTAGGATTTAAATGATAATAATCCCATAACATGACTTGACTATTTTTCTTAACAAATTCAAGATGATCACTTAAGCTACCAACCCATTTTCCTTTAGTTTTGTCATATTTTTTAACAAAACCTCTCCAAAATTCAAGAGTTTCAAAAGACTCATTTAATTCAGCTAAAACACCATCATAAATTTTTTTGCCTAATTGATTATAATACCCTCTTAATGATAGACCTCCAACCTTTGCATCTTCTAAAGGAATCCAATCTGGTATTTTTTCAAGGAATAATTGCACTCCGTATTCTTTTCTAAACAAAAAATTTATAGGATTTTTTCCAAAATTAGTTTCTTTTTCATAACCATCCCAGATTACTCCCTTTTTTCCTGTTTCTGGATTTATGTCAAACTCTGGAAAAAGAAGCAATACTCTTTCCCAATTTAGTTCACCCATTAACTTAAAATAAAATTAAAGCTTATAAATAATACTATATAAGAAAACAACCTTTATCTTTTTTATAATAAAATCAGCAATGATCTTGATTAATTGTTGGAAACTGGCTATACTCTCCCTGGATTTTTATGCTTGAGCATCTGCTTTGGCTCTGGCTATTAAGAGCACAGAAAATACTTATTGTAAATCTGTCATATAGCTCTGCATAATCTATTTCTTTATTTAATGTTTGAGTATCATTTAATAACATATTAAAAGCCATACCAGGACATGGATTTCCAGTTATTGTAAATATAGCTTCTGTTTCTGTACTTCCAGAAAGGGTAACTGGTATTTTTTCAGTTGAAAAACGATAAGATGGATCATAAACAAATATTTTTCCATTTGAACCAACTCCTAATTTATCTTTGACTTTTAATTTAATAGTTGTTGTTCCAGTAGGAGTATAAGCAGATGAAACACTTGCCCCTGAAATAACATACTCTGTTTTTCCAGATGGTGTTGGGTTTGGATTAGGATTTTGTTTTACACAAGCTCCGTTAGAACAAGAATATGGACATTTGTAATTCAAAGCTCCAATTAATATTTTCTTGCTAAATGGGGGTTTATAGCAATAAGTTTCCTGAAGTATTTTTGAATTTATATATGGAAGACATGAATCTTGTTTTGCTTTAGTTACTCCTCCTGATGTTAAAACAGTTGCACCAAGAACATCAAAATTTTTTCCACCATCTGTGTCTGTGCAACTGTCAGCTGCCTTTGCAATAACGTCCCCAGTTATTTTGCCAAGAAAATTAGAAAAGTTTGTTTGATTAGTTATGCTAGTTACATAAACCAAAACAATAGCTAACACACTAACTATTGTAATAATCCATAATATTTCCACACCCCTTTCTTTCATTTAAATTCAACTTATTTCAAATTTTTAAACCTTTATGATTTATTCGTTTCTATAAAAAGGAATAAACTGCAACACACCGAATAAACCTCCGAGAAATCCTGCTAAAACACTCCGACCAACATCACCATTAATACAATGGTCTATTGCTCCTGCAGTTGATAAAGCAGAGATAAATGTAGCTGTATAATTGACAAAATTTGGCTGATATCTTAATTCATAATCTTCCAATTCTTTATTTTCTAATC
>Ga0209542_10014430_pt1 | contig 13453 bp, 13 predicted proteins | sample RifCSPhighO2_01_FD_184028 | JGI IMG/M metagenome (GOLD analysis project Ga0209542, IMG submission 184028) | Soil microbial communities from Rifle, Colorado - Rifle CSP2_plank highO2_0.1 (SPAdes) (version 2) | ecosystem: Environmental > Terrestrial > Deep subsurface > Rock core/Sediment ... | reverse complement strand
TGCTCGGATACGATTTTTTTGATCCGCATCCCCGGACTCTTTGAGAGCCCGTCTCAAATGATCCATGCTCTCACGAGCATGCAGTTGTATTGTGGCCATATGAATAGTATGGCACAACTGTTCTTTTGTTCAATGGTTAGTTGGGGATGGTATTAAAAGTAAAAATATTATGCAAACTATAATAGCTTGGCGATGTTTTACAAATGTGGGAAATCTCTTGAGTAAATAGTTCTTTATAATGATAGTCGAAAGATTAATTTATTCTTTTGTAATAATGGGTCTGTTCTTCCCTGTGAAGATACGCGCTACTATGCAAATCGAGACGATAAGGAATGCTCCGGATACTAGCCACGAGGCTGACTCCTTGGTGTAGGCGAAGTAGGAGATACCGAAGCCGCCGGGCGTGGTGGTGGGAGCAATCCAGAGCAAGAATATGCCGATCGGTATGGCCCAGTATGCAAACTTCCGCCACTTTTTGTAGGTATCTTCAGAGGAAAACAAGAGAGCAACGATGGATATAGAAAGTGACAATATTCCGACAAGCACAGGCTTTACAAAACCAATAATAAATTCGTAGGCGCAACTAGTATCAGGATAATTGCAAACTCCCAAGTCAAAAACAGCTTGATCTGTTCGTGTTCTATTCAAAAAAACAAAAACAACAGTAAGAACAATCAGACAAACCAGAATTTGCTTTCTGTGTCCCATGTCAGATTATTTTAGACCTAATTTGATTAATTAAGTTAAATAGAGTGCTGGCGTTATCAGAGCTGATCTTGCCATTCTTCACATTCTTTTCTATCAGTTTAACGATAGCATCCAAGCGCTTGAGGCCACTCGGCGCCCCCTTGAGTAGAGCTCTCTTGGCTTTAACAATTTTCTTATCAAACTTCTTTATCTGCTTAGCACTCAAGTCGAGATTGCCAATGTGATACTCAAGGATATCAATCAGACTCTCAATGCTGATCTCCTCACCGGGATTAAGCGTAACATCGATCTTGCCGTCGCCATCTATATCAAGATTGAGCGCGGAGAGTATCCCTGCCGTATTGAGTGTGATACTAGCCACTGACTTAGTACCAACTGGAATATTAGTGTACACAGGTCCACCGGCGTAATTACCACCTACCCCACTCTCACTCTCAAGAGTAAATGTACCTACTCCTGTTCCCTTAATGATTACACTATAGTTATCTCCCTCCGGTAGTGATACATATTTACCCTCGCCGAACTCCATGTACACGCTATTGGGTATCTGCTCTTCTAGATACAGCATGTCTGAACCTGCTACCGGATTAGGCGCTATGCCTGTATGTCTTCCATCTGCATCATACACATCTATTGATACTGGTGAATGTACTGATAAACGATTCGCTTTATTTGGATCAACTGGTTTGCTTGAGTAAACAAATTTTCCAAGAGGAGTCGAGGTACTGTTAATTATTGCGCTGATCAAATCACGAGCATTACTCACCTCAAGAATACTTCCGTGGTTACGGCCCGGTGAAAGTATCCCTTGTGCTTCGTTAAAATCATGTAGGTTTACATAATATGTTTCTGTGTTCAGCTTGTCGGCGCTATATGAGATGACGGTTTTGTCGCCATCGGTGGTGACAAGGGGACGATGGTCGAGGACAGGGTGCGGGCAAGTACCGGTGAGGCCAGAGGGGCAAGTGGTGTCAATGCGCTCGGTATACTTGATACCACGCAGGGTATCAATACCCCAACCCACGATCTGGGTGATCTTGAGGCTTGCGGGTGGGGTCCACGAGTCTTGGAAGGTGGCGTTCGTGGCGAACTTATCGAGGAAGTTGGTAGCGAGGACATTGGGCGCGTCCACATCATCTGGGCCTGGCTTAACTCGGCCGTCGGTACCGGAAAGGAAGTCGCGCAAGCCACTTGATGTGGTTATGATGTTGCCGTACTTGGCCCGCCACGTGGCGGTGAGTGTAGACGTGGCATTAAACACGATCACCGGCGCGCTAACCCGGGCGAAGTAGCTGGGCGTAGGTAAGAGGTTGAAGGCTGATTGAGAGTGCTCGGCCAAGCTACGGAAGAGCTCGTCGGTGATGATGAAGTTACCGGGGAAGGAGAAGCTATTCTCACCGTGCAGTAAACCAGCGATGGCCTCGGGCGTGCCCGCCTCGGGCACAGCCACGAGCACGAGCTTGTCTACGAGCGCGCCCTTGCCACTGGCTACGAGCTTGCTGATGAGAGCCCGAGCGATGAGGCCACCTTGGCTGTGGCCGATGATGGTAACTTTGCCCGTCTGTGAGGTACTGGCCATGCGCGTGATCTCGTCACTCATCTTCTCTATCTGACCACTGCCGATATTGGTGCCGGCGACAAGGATGTCGTTGTAGTCCAAGCGCCAGTCGTACGGGAGTGCTTGCCACTCTTTGATTGATTTGTCCGCCACCAAGTCATTCATCATTTTTATGAATGACTTGTAAATGTTACTCCCGCTAGGCGTGGCGTCGATGATGTCACCCACATAAACACTTGGGTCAATGCTCTTGCCGTTACTATCGAGGAAGAGCGAGCGCACGTCGTTACGCGTAAGTGGCTCCCAGAGTTTGTTTGTGCCCGATCCGGAGAGCTTGAAGAGTCGCGACGCCTCCGTGCCAGGGATGAAGACCACACTTGAGTTACCCTTCTTCGGCTCGGTGGTGGCAAAGGGTGTCCCGCGGAAATTGCTGTTACCGCCGGGACCAGTTTGGCCGGAGAAGGAAACGTATCTGACTTCCTTGCCAGCGATTGTAGTGGGAATATCGCCCGCGCAGAGTTTGCACACTGCCTTCTTGTTCACATCATCACTCCAGACCTCCCAATGTGTAGGACTGGTAAAACGGAAACTCCAGTATCTAGTATATGGCAACAAACCGGTAGTTGCAGAAATGGGGAAGATGCTACCAGAGAGATTGGTGCACTTCTCATCGTACTTACGAACAAGAAGTTTGAATATTCCACCATTACTGAATGCTCCTTGATAACGATAATGAATTCTTAAGAGACCGTCTACGTATTCTGCCTTCTCATAGTTGTCGAAATAACCCAAACTAGTGGAGAACGACGAGCAACCACTCGGTGTAGCTAATGTATCAGTAAGAACAGGCGGATCTGGAGGTGATTCTAAAATCGAGTAGTCACTTGTAGAGATAGAACTGACCGTGCCAAGCTGAATACTGCTTGACCAAGAAAATGTATGGTACTTGGGCAAGTCAGGTACATCAACAGAGCAACCCTGTTGCCAAAAGGTCTCTACGCAAACAAGTGGTGTACTCGAGGCATCATTCCAAACCTCATAATGAGTAGGCGATGTAAAACGGATAGAATAATCGGTAACTCCTTTGGAAAGTTGGACAACTCGGTTGGTGTTATTCGGTGGAGTCCATTTTTTACACTCATCATCAAAAAAACGCCAGCCGGAATTAATCTTATAGCCATTCTTGGCATAGGCGGGGTCAATTTTGAAATGCAAAATAAGAAGCCCCTCAGGGCTATATTCCACCTGCTCATAATTCTGATAGTAGGTGCCGTAAGTCTTAAGAGGCAAACAACTCTCGGCCTCAGCCTTAGGAATATATGCAATAAATACAAAACCAATCACAAGTAGAAATAATATCTTCCTCACGCCCCAATTCTACCAAACTAGCATAGTTTAACTATTACTTATCCACACCGCACATAACCGGACTAATCACCGAACCCACTTGTGTATATTTACAAGCGGCCGTTGGTAAATATACTTTCAGGTAAGTCAACTTAAAAGGTAAGGTCAAAATGTTTTCGAAGCCACTTATCATTTTCTATTTCCTCTGCAATAATGTATAAAACAGCTCCTCCCAAGCGATGCGCCAACTTTATTAGAGTGACCGCTTCCCTGCACTCGTGTGGGTAAACCCAAACACTTTGCTGCAGACGGACAAGACCCAATTGCTTAAGTGTCTCCCTGATCAGATCTCTACTGGAACGGTTCTTTTCTTTAATATCGAAGCTAACAATGTGCCACTTGCCATTCCAGCGCCATGGTTTCTTGATATGTAGCTTGCCCAAATCATAAAGGGCCAGTTTGGCTACTCCATCGTTGGTAATTTCAAGAAAACTCTTTCTGTCTCGTTTAATAAACCTGACAAGACCAGACTTGTGCATACGGGCCAACGAAGTATTGGAGTAACTGCGAATGCTGTAACGCCTGCTAGCCAAGCCCGCATTTATCTCTACGTGACGTATTTGTCCTGAAGAAAGTAGTTTGCCGGAAATTTGGCTTCCTTTCTTGGCTAGCGCGAGAAGTGCATGCTTAATACTTTGCCCTTTTTTGCCTCCCTTCTTCATCTGTATATTATACCACGGCCGTTGATAAATATACTATTGTGATAGTGTCTTAAAATACGTATACAGACATAACTTAGTATTTATGGTTTACGACGGATGAGACTACGGACTTTGGTCATGATCCCCTTCACGTCCATGCCGTAATATTTTAGTAGTTCATCCGGCTTACCAGATTGGCCGAAGACATCGTCAATACCAACGAAGTCCATAGGCACAGGGCACTTGCGGGCGAGAAGTTCGGCCACGGCAGAACCTAAGCCCCCGGCTATCTGATGTTCCTCCACTGTCACAACAGCCCCTGTCCTCCGCGCCAGCGAAACAATTATATCCTCATCGAGTGGTTTAATAGTATGACAATTGACCACTGTGGCAGAAAGTCCTTGGTGCCAGAGTTCGCTCGCGGCCATAAGAGCATTATGCACAAGTGAACCACAAGCAATAATGGCCACCTCTGAATTGTCCCCGCCCGAATGACCGAATTCATTCGGTCGGGCGGGCTTATCCCACAGCACGTTCGCCTTGCCAATCTCGAATGGTGAAACCTCGGTAGTGATGATGGGCGACTTCTCCCGCGCAAGACGTAGGTAGCTTGGTTTACCATTGGATGCCAGAGCCAGAGTGGCCTTGCGCGCCTCAATGGAATCGCATGGTGCCACTACCACCATCCTAGGCAATACCCGCATAAGAGCAATGTCCTCCAGTGCTTGGTGCGTGCCACCATCGGGACCCACAGAGATGCCTGCGTGCGAACCCACGATCTTGACCGACACGTTGTTATAACAAATAGTAGTACGGATCTGTTCCCAATTACGTCCGGGGCTAAACATTGCGTATGAGGAACAAAAAGGGATCTTACCCATGTGGGCTAAGCCAGAGGCCACCGTCACCAGATTCTGTTCAGATACACCTACCTCTATAAAGCGCTCAGGAAATCGGGTCGCGAAGTGATGCATCTGCGTACTCTCGGTAAGATCGGCGCAGAGAGCTACCACATTATCGTCTCTCTCCCCGGAAAGAAGCAAGCCCTCACCGAAGCCTTTCCTAATCGGCTCTTGCTCAACGTCCCTATGGAAAACTTTCGGATTCAATTTTTGTTCACTTGCAAGCATTGAGAGTTTTTTTACTTTAATTTCATTGATTGACTTATAAGATCGAAGGCGGATCGTGAGATAGCATCCTTAGCACTCGTATATAGAGGTGTATCAACAACTGTCCGACAACTTGTATCCGTGCCGGCAAAATCGGAACACTTAACCTTACTACCGCCCATACTGATTATCTCACCGGAAGGTGATGAGATGTTTAATTTTGAATCTACTTTATTAATTTTCCAATCACTTGGATATTGGAAAGTTATTGGCCAACTTGGATCTGAATATTGCACACCATCTGCTAATCCGGATGGAGTACTACTTGCCGTACCAAGCCACCGCGCACCCCACGGCGTACGATTGATAGCTAGAGCGATGAAGATAGTAATAATAATTACGGGCCAAAACATGTCACTCCCGCCTTCCCCACCTGACGGCTTCTTGTCAACACCTTTGAACTTTGGTTTATCTGCCATCCCGTTAGAAGTTACTTACGACTAATTGTAATTGCTTAGACATAATTGTATTGACATTATAGAGTTAGACTTCTAACGGGATTACTCATGTTCACTTCTAATCTTACCACCTAAGGTACGTAATTCTTTCAAGAACATTTCAGCTTCTTTCTTACCACCCACAGGATAACCGTGATATTTATAATCCTTCTCGATTTCGTGCACGCCCTTACCGGAAATAGTGTGGGCAATAATCACAGACGGCTTCTCGAAAACGGCCTTGGCCCGATCGATAGCCATGTTGATGTCGTAATAATTATGACCATCGATTTCTTGGACATGCCAGCCGAAGGCGCTCCACTTATCGGCAAGCGGTTCAAGAGGCATCACATCTTCCGTGTTGCCATCGATCTGGATGTTATTGCGATCAACTATAGCGATTATGTTGTGCAGTTTGTACTTAGCGCCGAGCATCACACCTTCCCACGAGTTACCCTCATCAAGCTCACCATCACTCATAAGACAGTACACGTAGCGGTGCGTGTCGAAGCCGGGTGCTGGCACTTCACCCCCATCAATCTTAAGAGCAAGAGCCATACCTACGGCTTGTGAGAGCCCCGAGCCAAGTGGGCCGGAACTTGTCTCGAGGAAAGGCAAGAAGTCGCGGTGAGGATGACCTTGCAGGCGTGAGCCGAACTTGCGCAGAGTCTTAAGTTCCGCCACAGGGAAGTAGCCCGCATGCGCGAGCGTTGCATAATACACAGGACAGATGTGACCGTTGGAAAGCACCACAAGATCACGCTCCTTCCAGCTAGGATTCTTGGGTTCATGCTTGAGAGAATGGAAGAAGAGTGTGGTGAAGATGTCTGTCATACCAAGAGGACCAGCAGTATGCCCAGAACCAGCCGCAATGAGCGACTCAATAATCGAGATGCGAATCTCCTGCGCCTTCTTCTCTAGCAGTTTTATTTTCTCGTCATGCAAATACATAAATAATGTCAAAATTAGCAATGCGCAATTTGCAAACAATGATCCAATTTATAAAATTTAAAACATCTCTTCATTGTTTGCGCATTGCAAATTAAATCATTCACTCATTTCACAAGCGCCTGCAGACGCCTCAACTCATCCGCGGGTGCTTGATTATCAAATATCGCACTACCCATGACTACTTGATCTGCACCGGCCTTGGCAAGCAATACGAGGTGCTCTTCTTTAATCCCACCATCCACACTTAGTGTAGCCTTGGGGTAGAGCGAGCGTGCGGCCAGAAGTTTGGCCAAGACCTCGTCTTGGAAGTGCTCACCATAGTGGCCGATCTTATTGATACTCATGAGTTGGATAAATTTGATCTTCTCGGGCAATTTAGCAATCTCCTCAATGGGCGTATCGAGGCCCAAAACCACGCCCGACTCGATCTTGCTCATATCAAGCACGGCCAGAGTGTTCTCGAGGTGTTCAGGCGACTCGTACTGGACGATAATACGCGCAAGAGGCGTATCAATCCACTCGTCAAGATACTCTTGGGGATCCTTGACCATCAAGTGCGCGCCGATCTTGGGCTCACTTTCCAAGTCCGCGAGCAACTTGATCTCATCGTCCACGTTGTCGCCCGTGTATGGCCAGGATGCGGGCGTAGCAAACTCGCCATCGACAATATCGAGATGCACCCACTTGGCCACGCCTCGCACTTGCTTGAGCTTATACTCAATATCTACTATGTCCTTGGCACCATTTATAGATGGAACTATTAACATATTATTCACCCATCTATCTTAGCAAGCCTGCGGGCATGACGCGAGGTGGTGTCGAAGGGTATGGAGAGCCAGAGAGTGAGGGCCTCCTCAATCTGTGTAGCTGTTACGAAGTCAGAGCCTATACACATGATGTTGGCGTTGTTGTCGGTACGGGTGCGCTTAATGACCTCTAAGTTGTGACTATTGTAGACAATGGCGCGGATACCACGGTGGCGATTGGCGGCGATGGCCTCGCCCTCACCCGAACGTGCGCAGAAGACGGCTCTCGGATCAGTCGAGTCCGACAGGATAGCCTCGGCCATGGGCAGAACGTAGTCCGGATAATCATCGTCTGGTGTCATGGTAAACGCGCCTACGTCTACCACTTCGTGACCGCCCGTAACTAACCACGACTTAAGCGCCTCCTTAAGTGCAAAACCAGCGTGATCTGCTCCGATAATGATCTTCATAATGATGAAATGTTATTAATTTGCAATGCGCAAACAATGAAGAAATGATTTAATTTTGAAATTTTATTCATTGGATCATTGTTTACAAATTGCGCATTGCTCATTTTGTAATTCACGCTCATAAAAGTTTCCCTATTTCCTGCACATGCTTTATGAGCGTGCTGGTGTATCCCATCTCGTTGTCGTACCAGGCTAGGACCTTGATAAGATTACCACCCACCACGCGAGTCATCTCGAGATCCGCGATGGATGCGTAGGTGTCACCAATGATGTCACTCGAGACAAGTGGTTCGTCGCTGGTCTTGAAGATGCCCTTCCAGCGCTCATCCCCAGCCGCCTTGCGCAATATATCATTCACTTCCTCCTTGGTTGTATCCTTCTTTGTAACGAAGGTAAGGTCTACATACGAACCCACGATACTAGGCACACGCACAGAGATACCGTCGAAGAATGGCACACCCTCCACCGCCTTAGTGACCGTGGTCGCGGCGCCTGTACTTGATGGCACAATGTTATGTGCTGCTGCCCGGCCCTCGCGCCAATCCTTCTTATTGGGACTATCCACTAGCGACTGACTAGCGGTATAACTATGGATGGTATCGAGTAGAGCCTTCTCTATATTAAGCGCCTCTTCAATAATCACCACGATGGGCGAGGCGGCGTTGGTGGTGCACGACCCATTGGAACTCACCTCACAAGTCTTGAGCTTATCTTCATTTACTCCCATCAGTACAGTATCACCTTCGCCCTTACCCGGTGCGCTTATAACCACACGCTTGGCACCAGCCTCGATGTGCGCTTTAGCCTTCTCGAATTCGGTGAAGAAGCCGGTCGATTCTACCACCACATCTACCCCAAGCTTGCCCCAGGGAAGATTGCTCGGTTCACGCTCTGCTACGAAGATGGTCTCCTTGCCATCTGTGACAAGTTTGCCATCACGCACTTCTACCTTATGTCCCCATCTACCATAAGCACTATCGTAACGCAGAAGATATGCGAGATTCTCTACGTCGCCCAAGTCATTGACGGCCACCACCTCCATATCGGGGCTCCCATAAGCTAATTTATAAAACGCTCTTCCAATCCTCCCGAACCCATTGATAGCTACTTTGATTTTGTTTGCCATGCAAATATTATAGCACTATTTTATACACTCATAGCAAGGAAACGAGTTCGGGCCACGCATCTGTTATAGACTGCGCGGCCCGTTGAGACCTACTTCTTGTTCTTCTTCTTGCCGTCACCGCTCTTGCCCAGCTTACGGTCGCGGGGCCGGCGACTGTCGTCGCGCGGAGCGCTCCTACCGCGAGTCAGCGCACGACGCCCAGGCTTGCCGTCGTTCGCCTTGCCGACGCCCGGCTGGCCGAAGAACATGGTGGTGATGACAGGCTGAGCATGCTGACGAGGAGTGACCTTCGGGGCGTTGAAACGCCTGATCGAGCCACTCACCGCAGCCACGACCTCATCGTGCCGCAGTCCACTCCTCGTGGAATACACCGTCTTCGTCCCGACATCGATGGTCCACAGGGACACAAGCTCAGGGGTCTCGTTCACATTCTGACTCGAGATTCCCAGCTTGCTCGCCTCGGCCCGAAGAATGCCCGTGAGCAAGAACTTCGGCGAGATGCTCCAAGGGAAGATGACCTCCTTGAAGTTGAGGCCGTGCTTCTCGTGCTCAAGGATCAAGACATCAATCTGACCACGCTTCTGGAGCTTGCGCGCGAACCAGGTCAGCTCAAGAGCGTCCTCGGTACGGGCCTGGCCGAGCCGGAAACTACGACTCGAGCCATCACAGATATCGTGAATGTTACCGAGCGCAGCGAGCTTCTGGAAAAGCACGAGCTCGCTGGGCTGGGCCAGCTTGATCTTGGGGGTAGCCGGGGTGAGGGAGATGCTCTTAAGGACAGTTGCGAGACTCAGCATGGGAATGCTCCTTTCAAACGGCGTTAAGGGTGCCGGAGCCCTGCCCGAAATGGGCATAAGTCATTGACCAACTGCTGGAGAGTGTAGCATAGTCGGTTGTAAATGTCAACCCCGTTAGAGGTTTACCTCTAACGGGGTCAAGCCCAATTTGGAATCAAAATATGTGCTAAAATAAACCTATTAAAATCTAAATAATAAATCATGCCAACATTAATTCTCCTCATCGTCGCCTTCATCGTCCTTATCGTCATCCCTGGCCTGCGGGTAGTACAGCAATATGAGATTGGAGTGGTGTTCCTGCTCGGCAAGATTACGGGGAGTAAGAACCCAGGCCTGTCTTGGATCATCCCCTACATCTCGCACATGGTGAAGGTAGATATGCGCATCGTAACCCTGCCTATCCCCCCGCAGAAGATTATCACCAAGGACAACGTCTCGGTGGATGTCTCGGCTGTGGCATATTACAAGGTAGTAGACGCGGTCAAGAGCCTCATCTCGATCGAGAACGTGCGCATGGCCATTGATCAGATCGCCCAAACCAGCATGCGCAATATCGTGGGTCGCTTCCAACTCGATGAGATCTTATCGGAGCGTGACCAGATCAACGCCGAAATCGCCAAGGTCCTCGACGCTCACACCGAGAGTTGGGGCGTGGTTGTTAATATCGTAGAGATCAAGGATATCGAGCTACCCGAGGGTATGCAGAGAGCCATGGCCAAGCAAGCCGAGGCTGAGCGCGAGAAGCGGGCCAAGATCATCGCGGCCGAGGGCGAATTCGCCGCCGCTCAGAAGCTGGCTGACACGGCCGACGTTATGGCCGCTCACCCCATCGCTCTACAATTGCGCAACCTCCAGACCATGGCCGAGATTAGCGTGGAGAAAAATTCCACCATAATCTTCCCCGCCCAGTTCATGAGCACCATTACCGATATCCAGAAGTTCATGTCGAGCGAAGGGATGGCTGCCCCAAAGCGCGTTGGTTAACGTATTAGTTATATAAAAGCGAAACGACCTGTCCCCGATGTGAGTCGTGGGGACAGGTCGTCGTGTTACCGTAGCGTGTGCACACGAGCCGCTCGCGCGCTCGTCTCCTTGTTCTCGGCCTTCGCGCGAGCCTTGAGCTTATTGACCTGCTTCTCGAACTTCTCGGCCACGAAATTGAGTCTTCCACACCGAATGCCCTGATCTTGTGGGGAATGCCCGTCCAGGCATCAGCAAGCTTGCCAGACACACCCTCCGGGAGAGCAGAGTCGATGGCCACGTCAATCAGGACGGAGATGCAAGCGATGTTGATGGCATCGATAGCGGGTTCGAACCCACGGATGTCACGGAAGAGATCCTCGACTGTCTCGAGAGCTGTTTCGTGGAAAGGCTTGAGTTCCTGTTTCGCGTCCATCTGTTCTCCCTTCTGGCAGGAAACCTATCACAACTAACCTAGCTTGTCAACCACGTTAGAGGTAAGACCTCTAACGTGGTCAAGCATGATTTTGGCGAGAAGGGTGGGGTTGGCACTGCCTCGGGAGAGCTTAAAATTTAATCACTTAACAGTTCAACTGCTAAGTGTGCATAAGTTAACTGTTGTATGAAAATGTAAGTGCCGCCCATCCCGAAGGGACAAGCGGCACTGTGTTATAAATCGTTCTTCAAAGAACATTCAGGTGGTGTCTAGCCCACCCATATCTCGGTTTGTTTACCAGCCTTGGCCGAGAGATCCAAGAGACCCAAAGGGGTTGCTGTCCGGTTCGTCTGCGTTAACGTATCCACCTCGGGCCGTGAACCTCACCTCCTTACCGGCCACGATGATCACGTAGTCGCGGACGTAAACAGACCACCTACCTCGATCCCCCTTTCCACCCTCGGGCTCCCATTCATCGATGGGAGTTGCGAGACCGTGCTTCACGATCAGGTGCCCGATCTGGGGGATGTTCCAGGGCACGAATCCCTCGGGCTTATGCTTCCACTGCACCGCCTCCGGGTGCTCGAGGTAGAACGCCTCGAGTAGGAGTGTGTCTTCCTCATCAGCACATTGCGGGCAGTAGCTACCGTTGTTGTGCCGGTGGTTACACCTTTTCCTGTATTCCTCCTTCCGAAGGCGCTCCTGCTCCTCGGCTTCTTCCCTCGCCTGCTTCACTTGCGCTTGACGCAACTCCTCTGCCTCGTGTGCCCCGACGATGACGATCTTCAGCCCTTCTGGGCAAAGAATCTCGCCTGTGAAGATTGGGTTATCCCAATAGGGAACGAGGAGAATGTCAACCTTGCGGGCACTAAAATTTAATGTTGCACCCTCAAGGACAACAATTACTCGCGGATTGCAGGTATCGAAACCCTCTAGTGTGTACCGCCCCTCCTCGATTTCTTTGGTTACCAAGAGAGGATAGCGTGCGGTTTGTTCTGCTTCGCTTTCCAGTAATTTGGCGAAACGAAGCTTGCCGTTGCTCGAGGTCTTGACGACCTCGAAAGAATGCTTGACCCCGGACTCGGGAATCCGGGAACCGTTGATCGGGACAACCCAGGCTCCCTTATCACTTGGGCGCCTGCAAATCATACCGCGATCGCCCTTTTCGAATTTTCCGGTCAGCATCCGACCCTCCCTGGCCATTTCTGGCCCTCGATATTGCAAAGACCACTTCTCTGAAGATTCATCCGCATCATTACGGATCAATCCTCGGAAAGTGGCGGGAACTCAAGCTGTTAGGCTTGGTTCCCGCTCTGTTTGCTACGCCAGCGGCCAGAGGCGGACCGCGCCCTCTCGCTGAAGATTGATAATCTCCACCGTGCCCTCGTACTCCTCGTGTGCGGCCATGTTCACGAGGATATACTGGACGACGAGCTGTGCGCTCATTCCCCCGTTACCGACCACGAGATAATCAGTCTGCGGGTTGGCGACAAACTTGTCGGCAGTGACCACCTCGACTCCCTCGGGTGGAGTGAGCCGGTCGTTGGGCATGGTCACCACGATGATCTCTCGATCATCGCAGAGGCCGAGCTCGCGGGCCTCGGCCAGGATACCCGTACCATCCGGGCGGACGAGGTTGTTCCCGAGGAAAAATACGATCTTACCCATTTGTTGCCCCTTCCCCGCATTTAGCGGAAAGACCTTTTCCGTCGAGGCGGGATTGCCTCGACGGCTCTCATCACCAGATGCCACGCTCCTCCGGCAATGATAACCGGATCTATGGCCTGGCTGTAGCGGGCCCGCGTCAAGACCACAGTCGCTACATATGTCGTGGTCAGACCCGTTTATCTGCTCGTAATAGCCGGGGTGAGGAGCGAAATCACGGAGGGTTAGCTGGCCATCAGGTTTATAGACACACATGTCCCTGATGTACCACTTCCTCCCCGCATGCTCACTGAGTTTTTCAAGCCAGACCTCCTCGTTCTGAATGAAAACTTTATAGACAAAGCCACGTTGTGGCTTGTAGTCTTCAATCAAAACGGGAGCG
>Ga0209542_10014429_pt1 | contig 13453 bp, 8 predicted proteins | sample RifCSPhighO2_01_FD_184028 | JGI IMG/M metagenome (GOLD analysis project Ga0209542, IMG submission 184028) | Soil microbial communities from Rifle, Colorado - Rifle CSP2_plank highO2_0.1 (SPAdes) (version 2) | ecosystem: Environmental > Terrestrial > Deep subsurface > Rock core/Sediment ... | reverse complement strand
CAATAGTTTTGTTCACTAAACGAATCAACTAAACCTGCAATTTTTTTCTGCCGACTCATGTCGAAGGGAGATTTGAGGCGTGATTCGATTCTGGCTAAGACCGGTCTTAATCTTTCCGCAGTCGAGTTACTCATAGGTTAATTTTATCAAATCTTTGCCTTCTAACCGTGATTGATATTTAAAAACGGTAAAAGGAGCAAGTAACACTATAAAAACTGGAGGGATTAACTCTGTGACAAGCCTAAGCTGATGAACCAAAGCCAGAGCATAGTTGGGACAAAGTAGGTAAAGTCAAACATAAAATTGACGGTGAGCGCTATAAAAATAACTTTAGCAACCAGATTTTTATTTGCGGAATTTTCTAAAACAGAAACTAAAACTTTTATAAACCAAATGAAAAATACCAAAGCAAAGACTCCTATACCGGTAAACATCTCAAGAATGATATTCATAGCTACCGAGGAAAATTCTCTCAAATCGAGTAAGTGATTGGCTGGGTCAGCTGAAATTTCAGTGAAGTTTCCAACCCCCACTCCATAAGGATGCTTGACTAGTCCCGCAACTCCTTGGGCGTAATAGACGCGTCCCAATATCGTAGGTTTACTTTTGGCAAAAAACAAAAATAAAAACACCCCAAGAAAAATAAAGAGAAAAAAAGCCTGCCGATATTTTTTAACCTGGGGTAGAAAATAGGCTGAATATAAAAGTCCAGCCAACAGGGAAAGAATCGCTGATCGCGATTGTGACAGATACACGAAATATGCTCCTAGAACTAGTAGAAATAACCAAAGCAACCCTTTTTTTCTTAAGGTAATAAGTTTTGCTAAGAGAAGTGGTATAACTAAGGCCCAAAGATCACCTATATGGTGATGGTTCTTGGTGGCAAATTTATAAAGTCCAAACGAGCCCGTCTCTAATGTCGGACGGGTCAATAAATTGAAAATTGTTAAAACTCCAAAAGTTAAAGCCAAAAAAATTACCAAACTGTCAAAATTTTTAAATTGTGCCCTGAAATTGAAAGAAATTATCCAGAGAAGAAAACCTATGACAAAAATCAAAAGATAAAAAAGTGTAGTCCAAAATTGAACAGTCCAGAAGAGATTTAGAGTAAAAAAGAGTAAAAATACAGTAAAAAGGTTGAAGCCGGGAGGGAAATCTATTTGTTTTTTTCTTAAAACTAAGACTAAAAAGCTAAAAATTAGCCATAAAATAGATGCTGTTAAAAAAGGGAAGTAATATTCTTTGCCTAAACCGCCGTAAAAAAGCAAAAGAATATAAATAAAAGTTTGAATAAGATTAAAAATATTGCTCATGAATTCAGCCTCAATTGTATTATCTTAACAGGTTTTGAAACAAATTCTAAATTAACCATGAGTATATTTCTATTAATTGAGTTTGCAATCATTTAACTAGAGTAATTTGCTTTTTTTCATGAGTGTTTATATATTGAATATATGACAAAAGCAGTCTTCGTATTATTAATTTTTCTAGCGTTAATCTCCGTTCTTTTTTCCTTTTCTCCAATTTTTGCCCAGAGTTCATTTTCCCCAAGCAAAACCTATAAAGACTCAACCGCCAGCAACCAAGACGACATGGCTATCTGGGTCCACCCGAGCGATAAAGCAAAAAGCCTGATCATCGGCTCTGATAAAGTCAACGGTAATGTCTACGTTTATGATTTGTCAGGAACAACGCTGCAGATAGTCAGCGATACCGGCGGCCAACCGGGCAACATCGACGTCCGTTATAATTTTTCTCTTTCCGGACAACTCGTTGACATCACGGCTTTTAATGACCGAAGCAAGGGGATCATTCGGGTTTTTAAAATCGACCCAAACAGCAGAACCCTAACCAGAATTGATAGCGGTTCAATCACAACTTCTCCGGCGACTCCCAACTACGGATTTGGACTTTACTATAATAAAACTAGTCAAAAATTCTACGCGCTCACAACCAAAAACGGCGGGGGACCGGTCGTCCAGATCGAACTCAAGGACGCCGGCGGAGGTAAAATCGGCGGCTCAATCGTTAAAAACTGGACTTATACCAGCCAGACCGAAGGAATAGTCGGCGATGATGAAAATGGTTTTGTTTTTCTGGCAGAGGAGAAAAAACCGATTCACAAAGTTAACTGTCAAACGGGAATTTGTGATCCCAATTCGGCCGTAAATATTGACGGAGGATTTTTAAATAGCGATGTTGAGGGGATTACGCTTTACCGGACCGGAGATAACAAAGGCTATCTTCTATCTTCCAGCCAAGGAGCCAGTGAATTTGAAATTTATGACAGGCTTTCTCCGCATGCTCATAAAGGAATGTTCAAAATATCCGGAGCCTCATCAACGGACGGGATTGATGTCACAAGCGTCAATCTTGGTTCGATTTTCCCGCAGGGAGTTTTTCTGGCGCATGACGGCGGATCCGGAATTCTGGCTACTGCCTGGACAACAATCGCCCAAAATTTTGCTTTAACTACTGATACTAATTGGAACCCAAGAGGAACGGCGAACTTAACTCCGATCCCGACCCAACCTACAACACCTGGTCAACCGACAAATACGCCAATGCCGCCAAATGCTTCACCTACGCGCCAGCCGACAAAATTGCCCGCCAGGCCGGTCTGCATTTTTTGGAAAGGTGCAGGAGCTAGCCAACCGACTTCAACACCGGGATCTTTTACTCCCACCCCAACCAGAACTCCGACACCAAGAGGTCCCACTCCAACCACTCCACCCACCCCACAAGGTGGGGGAATCTGGATATCAAAAGAAGAATTGGCCCAACGACCTATGTCAGGTGCGGCGTGGATAAATGTAAAGTCCTCAGCTGATGCCTCCTGGGGAAGTGCAGATCTTTCAAATCAGGATTCCCACCATCCGCAATATGTCTTGGCAGGAGCTATAGTTTATGTTCGAACAGGGCAGACAGCATATAAAGATAAAGTATTTTCAGGTTTACGAAGTATCATCGGAACTGAAGCAGGTGCACGATCCTTGGCGCTGGGGAGAAATCTGGCTGCTTATGCAGTTGCTGCTGATTTAGTCAGTTATCAGGAGACAAACTTTAAAAACTTTCTTTCAGGAATCCGAAGGAGAGTAAACAGTGAAGGACGCTCTCTTGTCACCTGTCAGGAAATCCGCCCCAATAACTGGGGGACAATGTGTGGAGCTAGCAGAATTGCGATTGATGTGTATATTGGTGATCAAAGCGATCTTGATCAGGCAGCAAAAGTATTCAAGGGATATCTAGGAGATCGTTCTTCTTATGCGGGTTTTATATTTCAGTCTGGCGCCTTCACCTGGATGTGCGATCCAGCAAATCCCAGACCGGTCAATCCCGCAGGTTGCAGTAAGAATAGTCATGATCTGTCTGGTGCTCCAGTTGACGATGTGCAGCGTGGAGGCAACTACACCTGGCCTCCCAATCCAACTAATTACGCTTGGGGAGGGTTTTCTGCGGCGGTAGCGCAAGCTGAAATGTTGTCTCGTGCGGGCTACCCTGCTTACGATTGGGAAAATCAAGCGATCAGACGGGGAATGAATTTTCTTGAGACCGCTATGATTAGTTCAGGTCACAATTCGACCGATTGGATGCCCTGGGTTGTCAATTATTACTATGGAGCCAACTTTAAAGTGAAGACTCCAGGTTGGGGAAGGCTCATGGGTTGGGCAGATTGGACTCATGCTAAATAATCGATTTAGGAAAATAATCAGGCAAAGAAGACTTTATAAAGTGCTGTTCTTTTTAGCTATAATAAGCTTTATCTTTTTTATTGCGAGTTTTAATTCAAATAGAGGGTTAGCTCAAAATTCTCAGGCGTGTACTTTTTGGAGAGGATATGGTGCTGTGCCTTCTCCAACTGGATTCATCACTCCAATTCCTTTTAGTCCGACTCCGTCTTTATCGCCGATACCAACTACGCTAAGTCCGACCCGAACACCGACTCCGATACCAGGAACTCCTACCCCAACCACAGCAATCAGCCCAGGCCAGCCTTATCGTGCTTTTTCTAACGACTCTTACTGGAACACACCTTTTCCGGCAAACGCACCAATTGATCCAAATAACTCCAAATACATTGCCGACAGCCAGAATCCTTCAAATACGCAAAACTTTCTTCAGTTTACCGCTGCTCCGGGAACCTCTCAAGGTTTTGGTCAACCGATTTATTGGGCTTCAGTAAGCGATAAACTCTATACAATTACCGACGGTAGCCGAACTGTCCAAGTTCACATTCCCAGTAATGCTCGTCCCGCAACCGGCAGCGACGCACAGATAACCATCTATGATCTATCAACAGATCAGGTGGTAGGAATGTCCGGAGCAAGTTACAACAGTTCGACTGACAAATGGACGGTTGGGGGTACAATCGACCGCTATATTTTAAGCTCCAATGGATTAGATAGTAAAGCCGCAGGATCAAACGATTCCAGGAATACCGGCCATCGGGGAACCACTTCTGCTGTGCGGGCAGTACGCTTGGACGAAGTTAGAGCTGGAGCGATCAGACACAGACTTGCTTGTTTCTGGTGGGCGACTGGAATTCAGGACATCAATCACTATTGGCCAATGGTTGGAGACGAAGGAGCTAAAGGCGGTATTGTACCTGAAGGTATAGTCATTAGGATCAAACCAAGCGTCAATCTTTCCACTCGGGGGTTAAGTTCTCCGGCTCTTGTTATTGCCAAGGCCTTGCAAGACTATGGTTGTCTGATTACCGACAATTCAGGTTCAGGAAACAGACTTAAACTTGAAATAAACGAACCCGCCTGGCAACAGATAGGACTTACTTACAACGCTCTTTCTCCCATCCCTTGGTCAGACTGGGAATTTGTTAAAGGCGGCTACAAACCGTAAGTAAGGAGTTTTATTCGAGCTTTATTACTTGGGCAATTTTTTCTGCCATGAATTGGTGACCTTCAACCGAAGGATGGATACCGTCTGAGGGGTTGACATATGATCTGTTTCCTTCTTGAGTTGAGCTGTTAAAACTAGGGCTGAAAGCATCAATTAAAGGAACGTTTAACGATTTGGAAAGACCTATTGCGTTCTGCAGTTGTTCGATGATTCTTCCCGAGTGTTCATAGTTGGTGTCATCTGACCAGTTGACTCCCTGGGGACCGTTGCCAAAGTCAGCTCGTAAAGGAGCAATTTCCGCTAACATGTAAACGTTTTGGGAAACTGATTGTGCTTGTTGAACTAAATTAGTTAAACCCAGCCAGTGGCGGTTGCGGTCATGGGGAGTAAAAGGGTTATAGGAAAATGAGGCGACGATGAGAATGTCCGGTTTAAGTTCGGGAAGTGATTGATAGTCCCGGGATTGATATTTAAAGTGAGAGCCAAATCGATTAACACCCATTTCTATGTTTTGAGCGCCTGTTCCGTAGTTATAGAGAAGGAATTTGCTTTGGGGATATTTATTTTTTAAAGCGCTATCCAGGTATTCGAGAACTTCACCCATGGTATCTACCATCGAGTCACCGATTATGGCTATAGTGTAGAAAGATTTAGCAGGGTTTAGGGGAGAGGGTATAGGGTTTAGCTGGGATGGGCTAGGGGATAGGATAGTTAGTGTTGGACTTGGGCTAGGTAAATTTGATATACCATCTCTGTCGCACGTGTTGCATAGATGGTAGCCCGCCTTCGCCAAGGCTTCGGCGGGTAAAGGGGTTGGGGAGGGAGATATTGTTAAATTGTTAAATTGTTGAGTTGCTTGCCCCGCGTAGCCCGTAGGGCGAAGTGGGGTTGATTGTTCATTAGTTGATGTTTGGGCGGTGACAGGGGAGACGTAGTTTCTTTCCATATTATTCAGAAGCAAACTAGAGAGTAAAAATATAAAAAGCGAAAATAATACACTTAAACAGCGAATCAAAATCCTTCTCATGATTTGATCGTGAGTTAAAGTTGAAGTGTGAGAGCGTCGATAGGTATAAGAATATAGACTCATATTTTCATTATAATAGACAAAGAGAAAAAAATTAAACAAGGAAAAAAAGTGTAACCTATTTGACAACGGCCGTGGTATATGTGTAACATAGGATATGAAGGAAAAATCAACAGAAAGGGAGAAAAAAGATCAGGTAAAACAGGATGAGTTTAAAAAGGGAGAGATAAAAGAGATTGTTCTAGCTGCGTTAAGTATAAGCGTCTTACTTGGTGGTAGTTTATTAATTACTCCAAACTTTCCGATAGTTTTTACGTCGATTTTAGGATTAATTAAAGAATTTACAAAAAAAGAACCGACAAAAAGACAGATCAAAAGGGTGTTAAAAAGTTTGGAGAAAAAAGAGATAATTTCACTTGAGAAAAAGGGAGAAGATATTTATGTACTTCTAAAAGGTTGGCTAAGTCCCCAAGTTTTAAAATATTCACTTAAAGGGATACTTGAGCATAAAAGAAGAAAAAAGACTTGGGGTGGCAAGTGGTTTTTGGTTTTTTTTGATGTGCCGGAAAAGCAAAGGAATAAAAGAGATTATTTAAGAGATTTTCTTCGCTATATTGGTTTTTATCCTTACCAGCAAAGTGTTTATATTTATCCATATGAATGCAAAGAAGAAATTGCTTTAATTAAGAAAATGGTTGAAGGGGGCAAATATATTTCTTATGTGATTGCAGAGAGTATAGAGAATGAAGATGGAGTAAAAAGATATTTTCAATTGAAAAATTAGCTGTGACCTATTTGACCACGGCCGTGGCATGATTGGTTAGACTTGTGAAAAGGCGGAAGGTTAGATAAAATGTTGAGATGCAACCTCTACTTTTTAAACTTCCTAACGGTCTTCGGGTTATCCTGATTGATACCAAAGCATTTCCCACCATGACGACGATTCTTTTGTTTGCAACGGGCTCAAGATACGAGAGTGAAAGCAATAGCGGTATAGCTCATTTTTTAGAGCACATGGTCTTTAAAGGATCGAAAAAATATCCGGATTTTTTTACGGTTTCTTCAGTATTAGAGAGCTTGGGAGCAACCCATAATGCCTTTACCAGTAAAGACCACACGGGCTTTTGGGTTAAATCTCCAACGGTTCATTTTGAGAAAGTGATAGATGTTATGTCAGATATTATTATCCAACCACTTTTACCAGCCGGGGAAATTGAAAGGGAGAAGGGCGTGATTGTAGCGGAGATGGATATGTATGAGGATAACCCGATGAGGAGGGTGGGAGAATACTTTGAGCAACTTTTATACCCGCGAAGTACGCTTGGGATGGATGTAATTGGCAGAAAAGAAACTGTGACAAAGTTCCAGAGGCAGGATTTTGTCGAATATATGCGTCAGTTTTATCAGCCAAAGAATGCAGTGTTGGTCGTGGCCGGAGGATTAAATTTGCGTTCTCAAGAAAATTTGCTTGAAAGTGAACTCGCATCCCGACGTACGTCCCGACCAGTCACTCCTCACTTATCCTCGGAATACGAGGGCTCGCTTCGTCCCTCCCTTGCTCAAACATCCACTTCCCGCGCAAATTTCCTTTCGAACTTAGCAAACAACAATTATTTAAAAATCATCAAGAAAGAATTTACAAAATTCAAGACTATTAACCGTCAGGATTCAGGGACAATTTTGGTGAAAGTATTAGAGAAACAGAATAAGCCTGAGATGTTGATACATTATAAAAAGACTGAACAGACGCATCTTTCTTTAGGGTTTCGGACTTTTTCTTTTAAGGACCGCAGGAGGTATGCTCTGGCAGTTCTGGGTACTATGTTGGGCGGTGGATCTTCATCTAGACTTTTTATCGAAGTTAGGGAGCGACGTGGGCTGTGTTACTACATCTACACTGGACGCGAACATTATCACGATGTTGGATATATTGTGACTCAAGCCGGTGTGGCGAATAATCTCGAAACCGTGAAAAAAGCGATAGATACAATTTTAGAAGAGCACAAAAAAATAATCAGAGGCCAAATTAAAGCAGATGAGCTTACACGGGCAAAAGAGATTATAAAAGGCAGGATGATGCTTTCTCTGGAGGATTCAGCCAATGTTGCCAGTTGGTATGGGACAAAACAGATACTAGAGGGGAGTATTGAAACGGTGGACCAGGTGATAGGAAAAATTGAGAAGGTGCGCCAAGAAGAGGTGGTTGAGCTGGCTAAGGAAATATTTCGACCAGAGAGACTTAATCTTGCTCTGATTGGACCCTACGATAAAATTAATTTGAAATTTGAAATTTGAAATTTTAATTGAATTTGAAAATTTAAATTTTATAACATTAAAAATTGATTAAAAATTAAAAATTGTAAATTGAAAATTTCTTAAAGTGTTTTATATTCTTATTTTCATCATCGGCCTGTCAATCGGATCTTTTTTAAATGTGCTAATTGATCGATTGCCAAAGGATAAGTCGATCACAGGCAGATCTCACTGTGACCATTGTAGAAAAAAGCTGGCTTGGTATGATTTAATTCCTATTCTTTCCTACCTTTATCTGGGGGCAAAGTGCAAGTACTGTGGAAAGCGGATCTCTTTTTTTTATCCCTTGATCGAAGCAGTAACAGGGATGATGTTTGTGGTTGTAGTTATGCTACTCTCATTAAATATCCGTGGGTCTCTTTTTGCTTTAGGAGGATTTTTCAATCTTGAAAATTTTGACCTAGTAAAAAGGGTCCTTATCTCTATTCACACCTTAGCGCTTCTTGGGATTGTTTCGATGGCAATTGTCATTTTTTTCTCGGATCTTGAATACCAGATAATTCCAGACAGTATCCAGCTTGCTCTTTTTGTTTTTTCATTTTTTTTTCTGCTTACAGGAGGAATTACAGCCAAAGTTTTTTTTAATCAGGTTGGAGCGGCATTTGTTGTGATGATACCGATTTTATTCTTATTTCTTGGTACAAAAGGTAAATCGATGGGCTTTGGAGATGTAAAGCTGGCTTTCAATCTGGGTTTTTTATTAGGATTATTGGGTGGAGCATTGGCTCTATATATAGGATTTGTAAGTGGAGCTATAATAGGTGTGATACTTATTCTTTTTAAAAAAAAGGGTTTAAAAAGCAAAATTGCCTTCGGGCCATTTTTAGTTTTGGGCCTTGTGATTATGCTATTCTTTGGAAACTCCATTGTTCAAATAGTTCGAACAAAATACCCCTTTTAACTATTACTATAGGGAAGTTATCTGCTTTTTTTAAGAAAATTTATCAAATTTCTTATCTTATAGTTTAACTCATTTATACTTTTGAGGCTTTAGTACAGTCTGAATTGAATTTTTATAAATTGCCCTTGACAAAGCTCTTTATAAAGTTCTATAAATAATATAGAGCCTTATATTATAATTGTATGTATTTGTAAATAGTTGTAAAAATTTGGTTAAAACTTGTAAAAATTTATAAAAAGACCGATGTAAGGCTCCGCTTGTATGAGCGAAACCTATACAGTAAAGCAGATAGCGGAGATTCTAGGATATTCAACCAACAGCATCTATTCTTTTTTGAAAGAAGGTAGAATAAAGGGTATTCGACTCGGTCGTGGAAGATTTCGAATAACAGAGGAAGAGTTAGAAAGAGTCCTTCATCTATCGAAAAAACCAGGAGTTGATCTTGTTCAATCGGATGAAGTTGCTGCAAAGACAATAAGCTCCATACCTAATATCCATTTTGACATAACAAGCCTTTTTGATTGGTTTGTCGGCGGAGTCTCAATACTTATCGGAGCCTCACTTTTTCTTTTTTCAAAATCAACTTCAACTATTAATGCCCAACCCGTATTGGTTTGGATTCCGACACTTGAGGCGAGCCTAATTCTGGGAGGATTGGGACTTATAGTTACTGATCTTTTGACTGATAAAATCTCTATTTTGTGGCATAGGATTTTTCATCTAGTGATGACTATAGCCTATTTTGGTTTTGGCTTATTCGCAACACAAATAGGAAACGGAGGCTTAGTTATACTAGCCTGGACTTTGAGTTTTGTCTTGGTTCTTAACATCTTCAGACTTTTACGAGGGATGGAGAGCTTCTTACTTTTTATCATTCTTGCAAGTTGTGCTGTTCCATTGAGCCTTATGATTGCTCCAGAACTTTTTAATATACCTGAAATGTTTGACTTTATGTTGACAAATCCTAATTTTTATTTACCATTATGGCTGTTATTTTTGCTAATTTTCGGAATTATTCTCTGGTGGAGCCACTACAAAAAAAGAATCGTTTTTTGGGCCTGTATGGGAATATATGGGATTATTTTAATTATCCACTCTTTTTATCTGGCAAATAATCTAGCCTGGCCAAATTCATTTTTTATGCTTTTTGCCGGCTTGACTAGTCTGCTGGTGCCGGCTTGGGAATCGCTTCACCTGCATGATCATGTAGAAAGACGTACTATTTTACCGATCTTTTCCCTAACTACTTTAATGTTGCTTTTTATCATAGGGGGAATCTTTGTTATGGAACAAAATATAAAAGAATATGCAAAAAAAGAACTTATTTCGAAAACCGCCTATGGTGAACTTGTAGTTAATTCGACTTTGGATTCAATTGAAAAAACCTTCGCTAGTCTTAGGGATAATAACGTTCTACTTGAGGCTGCTGACAAAGATGACGGGGAAAAAGTAAATGAAATTTTGAAAATTTACTTTGAGAGTAATCAATATATAAGAAGAATTGTCCTTTTGGATATAAACGGTGATTTGGTCACGACCTATCCTTATATTAAGCTTTTGGAAAACAATTTTGGCTATAGAGATTATTTTAAACAAGTGAAGTTAACTCAAGATATATATAACTCAGGCCTTTTTGAAGCGCAGACCGAAGATAAAAGAAAAGTTATAGTCGTCTCTGGGCCACTTTTGGGCAAAGAGGGCAATCTTAAAGGAGTTATAGTATTGTCGGTCGATCTTGACAGACTAGCAGTTAGACTTCAGAGAATAGCAAACGAGGAGAACGGAGAGTACTTTATACTTCTTGACAAAAATTTAAGAAGAATAATCCATCCAAATAGGTTACTCATCGGTAATAAAGTTAATGCAGAAAATATGATTGGCTTTAGCGATGATGCAAGAGATGGTATAGGTGAGGGATATAACTTTCAGAATATAATGACGATTCAGGCCTTTCATAAAATGGAAAAAAATGGCTGGATTGTAGTACTTCAGGCTCCTCTTATAAAAATTTTTGCTCCTACTAAGGCAGTATCGATAGGATTTTTCACTTTTATTAGCCTTTTGGTTTTGACAATTGGTGGATTTGTTGTTTTGGAAAGGAATAGATTGGGATTAAGGCAGAGAGAGTAATACCACTTCGCTATCAAACACAAACGTTTGATAGCTTCGCGGTATTATACGATTAGATTATCAATGTAGGCTATAGTACCTAACGAAGCTGTCATTGATTTTATCGATGTATGACAGCGTAGTAGTATAACAGTATTTACAAGTTTTTACCAAGTCAAACTTGGTTTTTACAATAGTTAAAAAAGAAATTTACAAATTTCAAATCGTTGGCGCCTGTTGTTTCGGTTGGACAAAATGAACTCAAAGCGTGAAAAAACGCCGGTTATTGCCGGACTATTCTTTGTATTTTTATTTAGTATCATCATTGGTGTTTTTTCTTTTACTCTGATTGGACAGAAAAATCTCCTTAAAAATTTCTTAAAAAATAAAATTGAAGCGCCTTCTTATGAAACACAAATTTTAGACATAACCGAAGAAGTAATTAAAGACTCTTCCTTTATAGAACCTTTAACATCAATTGTCAAAAGAGACGACGAGTCTTTTTCTTTTGCTCTGGTTGAGAGTGGGATTTTGGATGGGGATAGGTTCGTTGGCGAGATTGATCTTACCTATCCAAACAATGAGGATGGGACAATATCGGAAGATCGTGAGGAAATTATGGAGCTTTTTCTAACAAAAAAAGGTGATAGTGAGAAGGTTTCAATTATAGATAGATTGATTGGAGGATTAAAAATGCCTAATGGCTCTATCGTGCCAATTAAGTTTACTGACGCAAACATTGTAGATGGTAAATTGGTAGGGAAATTTAGATTTTTAATCCTGTCTGGGAGTAAACAAGTGGTGGGAGAATTTTCTTCAAGAGGTGAACTTTTGGCTGTTGAGGTTGGGCCAGCCTGGGAGATAGTTAATGAATCTTTGATCATTGTTGCACAGGAGATTCTTAAATTAGTCTATTCATTAAACGGTGACAGGGAAGCTAGAGTTTTAGGCATAATGTCTAGCGGGGGAGAAAAAAATGTTCTTGCCGAAAGGGATGATAGGGTGGTAGTTGAAGGATTGGGTTCAGGATTTTTCTTTGCGAAAAGATATGAAGATGAGGGCGTAGTAAGACTTTTTCCCAGTACTAGTGGTTTAGCTGCTAACAAGATTGAGAGTTTGATTCCCCAAATCCAGGTGGTTGTGGAGAATGGGGTGGCGAAGTTAAAACTGGTGGGTGAGGCGATTTTTGGAGGTTTCGGCCCAACTGGTCCAGCTGGACCTGCTGGCTCTGCGGGGTTAAAAGGAGATAAGGGAGACAAGGGTGATAGTGGATCAGGTCAAACAGGACCAACCGGTGCAACCGGTTCTGGAACGGCAGGGACTACTGGTGAAATTGGCCCAACTGGACCAACCGGAACTGGCGGAGAGGGCAGTGGGGGAAGTGGTGGTAGTGGTGCATCGGGTCCTACAGGTTCCACAGGACCAACCGGTTCAACCGGTTCCTCGGGACCAACCGGTGCCACAGGATCTTCAGGTCCCACAGGAGCTACTGGAGTACAAGGAGTCACTGGAACGTCTGGTCCTACAGGACCAACCGGTCCAACAGGATCTGCCGGACAAACAGGAGTAAGCGGACCTACTGGTCCAACTGGAGCGGTAGGAGTAAGTGGACCCACAGGTCCCACAGGAGCGGTTGGAGCAACAGGTTCTTCTGGTCCCACTGGGGGAACAGGCGTACAGGGAAATACAGGAATCTCAGGTCCCACAGGTCCCACAGGAGCGGTTGGAGCAAGCGGTCCCACAGGTTCAACTGGAAGTAGTGGGCCGACTGGATCTACAGGAACTTCAGGTCCAACGGGCGCAACTGGATCATCAGGGTCAACGGGAGGAACAGGTGCAAGTGGTCCTACAGGTGGAACTGGATCAAGTGGACCTACAGGAAGTACTGGAAGTTCTGGTCCTACAGGTGGAACAGGACTAACCGGAGCAACGGGAGTTAGTGGTCCAACTGGCGCTACAGGAACTCAAGGTGAGATTGGTACTTCAGGTCCAACTGGTCCCACAGGATCAACAGGAGTTCAAGGAGTTACAGGAATTTCAGGTCCAACGGGTGCTACAGGTACTCAGGGAGAACAGGGAACTTCAGGACCAACCGGAGCAACAGGGGCAACGGGTGCAACTGGAATCTCTGGACCAACAGGTGGAACAGGACTAACCGGAGCAACAGGCGTTTCAGGACCTACAGGAGCAACGGGAGTTACAGGTGCCACAGGTACTTCAGGTCCAACGGGCGCAACTGGATCATC
>Ga0209542_10014428_pt1 | contig 13453 bp, 14 predicted proteins | sample RifCSPhighO2_01_FD_184028 | JGI IMG/M metagenome (GOLD analysis project Ga0209542, IMG submission 184028) | Soil microbial communities from Rifle, Colorado - Rifle CSP2_plank highO2_0.1 (SPAdes) (version 2) | ecosystem: Environmental > Terrestrial > Deep subsurface > Rock core/Sediment ... | reverse complement strand
CACCAAGGCAACGGTGGTCTTTTTTATTAAATGGAATCATTTTACCTTCTTGTTAGATATTATCTTTCCGTCATCGAGAAGGACGATGCGTTCTGATAAACTGCTGTACTCATCTTCGTGAGTAACCATGATAATGGTCTGACCTTGTTTATGCACTTCTTGAAAGAGCTTCATGACCGTTCGGGATGATTCGTTGTCTAAATTCGCGGTCGGCTCATCGGCGAAAAGAATTTTCGGCTTGTGTGCTAGCGCTCGGGCAATTGCAGTTCTCTGTTGTTCTCCGCCCGAAAGTTGACCCGGGAGATTCGCGAGTCTGTGGCCGAGACCCACTCTTTCGAGCGAGAGCTTGGCAGCTGTGTATGCTTCTCGCTTATATTTACCCTGCATCATGAGGGGGACGGCCACATTTTCAAGTGCCGAAAGATCCGGTAGCAGGGCGTAGTCTTGAAAAACGTAGCCAAGTTTATTTAACCTAAGTCTTGTTTTGTCATCGGCGGTCATGTTGTAGGTATCCTTACCAAAGAGGTGTATTTCTCCGGAGGTTGCGTCGTCAAGAAGCGACATTTGGTACATGAAAGTAGATTTACCGGCGCCAGAGCGCCCCATGATTGATATCCATTCTCCTTCCTCGGCAGAAAAGTCAATACCCTTAAGCACGCGAGTCTCTTTGTCTCCATCAACGAATGTCTTTACCAGATTTTTTACTTGGATGAGAGGCATGGTGTGTTAGTTTCTACCTAAGATAGAGTCCAAAGTATTTTTTCTGACAATCATTCTGGCTGGTATGTAGCCAGCGATAATGGTGGTCACCATCAATATAAGAATTTTTATTAACGTTCCACTCATGGGGGCGACGAGGATGCCGTCAGAGAATGGGAAGTTAATAGGATGCGTCTTTATAAATGGTTCAAGAAACCCGTATAAAATAGCGAGTCCAATGAGAGAACCACAAGCAGCATAGAAAAAGGATTGGAAAACATAAGACGCCTCGATGGTTCTACCGCTAATGCCAACTCCTTTAAGAATGCCGATAAATTTTCTTCTCGTAATGGCGTTGATGAAAATCACGATAAAAATAGTAATTGAAGCGACGACCAGTCCTACGGAACTGATGAGGTTACCCAAGAGGGCGAAGGTATCCTTGATGTCTTGAAGGAACTTGGGTTGAGCATCTTCAAAAGTTTGCACTCTCGCGTATTCTCCGACGCCGGAACGGAGGAGTGCTTTCTTAAAAGTATTTGGGTCCGTGCCAAATTTTAGCCGGACGGAAATTTCTCCAACGTTATAATCATTTCTACCTATCAAGTCACGAAATTGGTTGTCCACGAAGTAAACTCGATAGGAAAGTTCATCAACTTTGGACTTTATAATACCCTTAACAGTCATTTCTCTTTGGATGTTGCCGATAGTGATGCGAACCTTGTCTCCCACACCGACATTATCAAGCGTTGGAAAACTAGCCGTCTCTACCGGGAAGTATTCTGTCAAAAGATATGAACCGAGGAGAATTTGATCATAGTCTTCTGATGTCAGATATTCTCCGTCAATAACAAAGCGCGATATACCGGTTAAGTCGTTTTCAGCAATAGGGTTTATGCCGGCGAAGGGGGCGTTAGCCGAGTCGATGTCCTCTTCTTTTGAAGCTGTTTTGTAACCGGCTTCTACCCTGCCGGAGCTAAGGTAACGCGCCGAAACGGCAGACACTTCAGGCATAGAATTAACGATATTTAAAACCCGAGGACTTTGCTCTATGTAACTCTTTTTCTCAAGCGTGGATATGAGGATATCTGATGTATAGAACTCCTTGTTTGCTTGCACGGCACCCTCTATCAGTCCGACCAAAATACCGGAGACGACGACCAAATTGAGGAAGGTCAGAGTCATCACGAAGATGATGAGTCCGGTGGTCCACTTGCTCGCGCGACGCATCTGACGCAGGGCGAGGAAGAATCCTAAGCGAATAAACTGTGGCATTTAGTTATTAATTTTCTGTCGGATTAATAATTAACCTACTCTCCGTTGGTAGTTTCGAAATTAGTTCAACATTGCCTGACGAATCCCTTTCCCCGGTGACTATCGCCGTTTTAGTCTCGCTCCTGTCGCCGGATAGGATGTATACGAAAGTCTCATTATTTTCTTTAAGTATGGTGCGTTCAGGGATGAGCTTAACCTCCTTTTTTCTAAAAGTTTCAATACTGATATTGGCCGTCATGCCGGGTCTGACTCTCTCGTCCGGCATGGAGAAGACGAGCCTAACTTTATAAGTCGATACTCCATCGCGAATAGTCTCTGCCGGGTCAATCTGCACAACCAGAGCTTCGAATGTTTCTCTGTCACTGTAAGCATCCAAAGTGACACTCGCAGAATTTCCTACCTTAACTCCAGAAATCAACACTTCAGGAACATATGACTCAATCTCAAGCTCTTTACTTATAACTGACACGATGCCCGTATTCAATGAAACCACTTGTCCCACCTTAGCTTCCTGTTTTGAGACCACTCCTTCTATGGGGGAGACGATAGCTGTCTTGGTAAGTTGAGATCGGAAGTTCGCGAGTGTTGCACGCGCGGCCTCGACACGAGCGACCTGTACCGGTACCTCGAGAAGAAGCCCTTTCAATTTATCTTCTGCCGAAATTAAATCTTGAGAAGCGCTGTTCAAGTTATCTCTGGCCGAGAGGGCGTCGCTTTTATAAGCATCTATGCTTGTTTGCGAGAGGGAGGTGCTAGATTTGAACAGATTGACTGCTTGAGCAACATTGTTTATGTATAGAGAAATATCGGATAAATATTTTTTAGACTTCAACAAATGTTCATCCGTATAATTTGCGACTGTCAGAGCGGTGACCAAGGATTCCCAGTCGTTTAACTTCTCATCCATCGTATTTTTAGCCTTGATGATGGCGTTTATCAAATCATAATTGCTGGCGAAAGCATATATTATTTCCGGTTTGGAAGAACGAGGGTCTATAAACATTTGGTCGGTTTTGTTGTGAACGGCGTCATCTGCGGCAGTGTAAGTATCTACAATTGTCTGAATCAGAGTGCGCTTGGCACCCTCGATCTGCGCTTCATATAGGTCAGCTCCACTGAGCTTCTCAAGGTTGGCCCGGGCCAGAGTTAGTTCCGCCTCGGCCTTAAGTATTTCGGTCGAGATATAACTCGCGTCGATTCTTACAAGTAAATCTCCGCGTTTCACCGCCTGTCCTACGTCTCGGGTCACGCTTGTCACAATTCCCGATATCTCGAAGCCAAGCTCAACGCTTTCTTTCGGGATTACCTTACCAGATATCTTTACTGTGCGGACCAAGTCCCCAACAACAGGGGAGACGGTTTCCACCGTGCCATTTGACCTAACCCTGACCACCACGATGGCGATAATCGCGATTGCGACGACTATAAGGATAATGACCTTTCTTTTCTTTAGAAAATCCAGCATTTGTTATTTAACGTTTAGATTCGCCGCAAGTAAGTGATTACTCAACCTGGAAACTAAACATCATTCCGGCTTCCAAGTGTTCTGAGATGTGACAGTGCGCCATCCATTCGCCCGGATTTGAAGGGTCTAAAATAATATCTACCGTCTCGCCAGCTTTTACAAACGTAGTATCTTTCCACACAAGATTTGTTTGTTTTACACCATCACGCGCTACCACCAAAAATCTTTGTCCATGAAAATGAATCGGGTGTTGCATGGGGTGCGTTGATTTCGGGTCATTAAAAATACGGATTTTTACTGGTTTGCCCTGCTTGAATACCCAGTCAATATTCATGTTTTCTTCGCCAGTGTCCTGATCCTTTATTTTCCATTTAACCGAGTCAGTATTCGACATGGCATTCATCATAACCATATCGTCCTCCCATTCAATACCACCGGAACTCCCAGACATCATCGAGCCACCCATCATTCCGTCTCCCATCATGTTACCGCCCATATCAAGTGTAAGGGCAATTCGTTTGCCCGGAGTTGTATCAAATAAGCTTCGGAACGGATCAATGCTTCGCGTCGTCGCAATATTATTTTGAAGCACATTAAATACACTTTCGTAAGAAACATCTATTTTCTCGGGAGTTACTGAAATGACTCCGAGCGAGTACACAGCGTCAAGTCCGCCAACTGGCGGATTGTTTTGGATCTCATAAGTTCCAGTTTTTGGCAGAAGTACATCTACAATTGCTCTTTCTGACGGGCCGAGTATCACGCTATCCACAAACGATGCTTTTTCGTAAGCGCCATTGTCGGCACCAATGAGTTTGAGTTTCAATCCTTCGATAGCAAAATTATATGGGCGAGTGTTTGCCACATTCACCACATACAACCGTATAACCTCTCCTGATTTTGCCTGTAGATTGTATTTTTCTTCTCCATTCACGAGCATCACATTGCCGAAATGCCCCATGAGTGAATGGCTGGTCTTATTTTTATCGAGCGTAATGTTGCCATTTACGATTGGCAGATCTGACAGGAATAAGGGCATCTCACGATTTACTTGAGGGAAATATGCCTGCCCGCCAAAGCCTTGGCGACGGAGGGATGTGTCGGCTGGAGTAACGATAAACGCGCCATAGAGTCCCAGCCCCTGTCCATACACTTCTTTAACATGCGGATGATACCAATACACACCCGCATCAGGAAACTTGAGTTTGTAAGAAAACAATTCACCCGGCTTCATATCTTTTTGTTGTAATTGTGAACCGTCAAAGGCATTGTCCATTCGTACGCCGTGGGAATGGAGAAGCGCCGGTAGGTCAGTGTCATTTTTAAAATTGATTGTGACTTCTGTACCTTGCTTTACACGAATAGTGGGTCCCGGAATTGATCCATTGTACGCAAGCAATACTTGCTGTTTGCCTCCAATTACTTTGGTGACATAGCTTGCGGTGAGATCGTAGGTGTCACCGTCTTTTAGATCTACTGCTGAGGTTGTTACTGATTCCTGTTTTGGCGACGTAAAACTACTGTTAAATACAAAGTAGCCCCCCAAGAGAATAACGATTCCAATAACGATGTAAAAAATGTTTTGGTTTTTCATATGTTATTTCAATAAATTTAAGGTGCAACGTTTATATTAAGTACTAATTCAAGTATCGGATTGACCGCCGAGTCAGTCTCTATATAGACAACTTTTCTTGCTGGTCCTGTGCCTTGGGGACCATGCGCCGTAGGGTCAACCTCCACCTCAACGCTTATTTCTTGTCCCGGGTTAATTGTCTCACTTAATTTTGACGCAAGCCCCCCATGTCCCAGCATGCCAAACGGTCCTTTGCGCGAGGCACCATTTACCAGCGTAGCTTCCGTGCACATACAAGAGGTGTATATTTTTGTAATCTTAATCGGTGAGTCTCCGTTATTTTTTATCTTGAACGAATGGTTGACATTTCCCTTCGCCATTGAGATGGTGCCAAAGTTAAAAGATTTTTCTTCTGATACGAGTTCACTGTAATTTCCTTTACCAACCGATCCCTCTCCGTACCACAAGCTGATTCCATTAGGCATCTTGCCAACTTTTATTTTCACAATTTCCTTTCCGAGGGCAGTATTAATCACAGAAACATCATCACTAAGAAGATTAGTCACATACACGAACTTTCCATCTTTTGAAGCAACTACTCCATGTGGCGCTAATCCGCCCGGAATAGTCTGAATTACTTTCAATACTTCCAGATCAATTTTATACACCAAGTTGCCCGTTGGCTGGTCAAAATAGTAGCCCTGATCCGCAATATACACATAGCGAGAATCAGGTGTTGGATAAATCTGCACGGGGCCTTTTGCTTCTTTCGGCAAATCAACGTAACTTAATTTTGCAGAAGTGATGTCGTACACTGCCAAACTTTTCGCATCATATACCGAAGCCAAAGCGTACTTGCCATCTGGCGTAACTCCCGTCTGCACGGGGGCCCCCTTAAGCTCCATATCCATTAGGTTAAAACTTGCGATATCAAGAATTCCCAAGCTCTTGCCTCCTAACATCGCAATATAAGCTGTTTTGCCGTCGGGTGCTATGCGAAGTCCATGAGGTCCTCCGCCCTTTTTTGTAACAACTTCTTTCTCCACTTCAAACGAAGTGGTATTTATTTTATAGATGATTCCTTTTTCTTGTGAAGCGACGATGGCGTATGAGCTGTCTGGAGTCAAAGACACATGAGAGAGATGAAGCTCTGTCCCTATTTCAATTCTTTTTACGATAACATCCGAGAATGGGTCGATAACGATTACCTCATCATTATTTGTATTTGAGCTTACTTCTCCATCACCATGTCCTGTATCGGCATAGACTTTCGGTATAATCTGAAATGACATTTTCATTTTTTCATCCATTGCATTGGCGGTTACCCACACACTTTTGTTATCGGGAGCAACTTCTACATTGTGTGGCATATAGTCCACTATCATACCATTTTTGTCTTCGGACAAATCAATTCTTTTCAATACTTGGTTCGTTTTTGCGTCTATCACCGCTATTTCCCCGGAACCCTCAATGGCAACATAAATTTTCTCGCTAATTACTGAAGTTACTTTGTCGTTTTTCCGGCTTCCATAATAAATGAGTGTGCCAACTCCAATGAGTGCGATTAAAACAAAAATAATTGTACTAAGTTTATTTTTCATGTTTGTGTAATTATATAATTAATAATGTTACTCATACAGCAACCAAGTCTTTCTCAATACGCTTGAGCAAGACTGCATTCGTTGCCACTATGATTGACGAAATACTCATAAGTAGCGCCGCAAACTCCGGGCGGAGCATGATGCCAAAACTCGGATACAGAATTCCACCGGCAACCGGTATCGCAAGAACATTGTAGATTGAGGCCCAGAAAAGATTTTGCTTCATTTTGAGAACCGTTGCTTTACTTAAAGTTATGGCTCGAAGTATGTCTAACGGGTCCGACTTCATAAGAACGACTTTTGCTGTTTCTATTGCAACGTCCGTGCCTGCACCGATCGCAATACCGACAGCGATGAGCACCGCCATGTTGAGCGTCTTATTTTTGAGAGCAAAATATGTTGAATAGAGAAAAATCCACCCGGAATAGAAAAACACCGGCGTTGTGAGAATAAAGAGAAGCCACGGAAGCGGTATTGGGGACGGAAGATCGAGCTTAAGGAATTCAGTGCCCAGTGATGAATACAAAATTATTGGAAGTGTGAAGAGAAGTGAGAAAAAAAACTTATTTCGAATATCTATTTCCATGAGCCGCGCCATCTCTCTCCCCGCAAGTCCGGTATGATCCATGCCCATGGTCATTGACATGCTCATTTTAAATTTCTCCTGAAAACTCATTTTTGATGGATCTCCCATCACGTGGCCGGCATGAGAGCCGTGTGTTGAGACCTTTTCTTGTGTCATTTGATTATTTCTTTTTCTGGGCCAATTTGTGGACCTTTAAAATTTCCTCAATCGCTTTTTTCTCTTTACCCGTTTTCATCTGATGAAGTACGTGCGTAGTTAAGTGATTCTCAAGCATAAGATTTTCAATACCAGAAAGCGCCTCTTTAACAGCACTTGATTGCGTGATGATATCAACACAGTATTTTTCGTCCTTAACCATAGCAATAAGCCCATTAATTTGCCCTCGGACGATATTAAGCCGTCGTAGAGCCGATTTTTTAATTGATTCTTTCATTTGCATAGTATACCCCCTAGGGGTATACTATGCAAGTATCTAGGTGTATAATGGTAGGGTGAAGGTATTATCAGCTAATAAAATTTTTATGATGGGATATGGATATGATGGTTGGGGTATGATGGGCGGCGCGGGATTACTCGGTGTGATCACATGGCTTGTGGTCATTGTTGACCTTGTCCTCGTCGGCGTCTGGCTCTGGCAACAAGTTTCAAAGAAATAGGTGTCTCAAAGGGGAAGAGCAACACTCAAAAACCACCGAGTTTGTTGGTGGTCTTTGAGTATTTTGATTATTGGTTACTCGTAGTGTAGCTCTATTTTGTCCTTGTCACGCATGACGTAATTCTCGTACTCGGTGTTTTCTTCCCCATTGACGGTCATTTTTATATTCGTACCGAATGAGCGGATATCTTTGCCCCAGTTTTTGAAAAATTGGCCGAGCATTATATCTTGCTTCCGAACAAGACCCTGAAATTCAAGGTGGATGATTCCTTTATCGCTATCGTCATGTGTATGAACCGGCTGATGAACCGCACCAAGGCCTATATTCACGGGGATTTCCTGCTTTTCTCCCTTCACGTAAATGGTAAGTTCCGGATGCCAATGAAGAGCGCTCCGGGAAACAATGTCGGATTCAGGGATTGGAGGCCGTGTCGCGGCAAACCAAATAAGCCCCCCAATCACCGCAACCGTCAAACCGCCCCCCAAGCCCCATAAGGCAATTTTCTTCGGCATTTCGCTTAACACTTCTTTTCTTTGCCCCTGTTTTTTTGACTCCTCCTTTTGTTTTTTCCTCAACTCATAGAGTTCCTTACCGCTCGACTCTTGTTCCATATATTTTTTATTAACTTTTTTAATTATATTTTATCCTTCGAGATGTTCAGGGTGAACAGACGATTGGCACAACCTTGAACCAAAGATCTACGAAAAACCCTTAGTTATGGCCGTATAGATAGAATTATACGTGAATTACGTCGAATTTACAAGGAAAATCGGGCTTCTTTCGATGTTCCGGCCTTCGCGCAGAAGATTTATTAGAATTTCCTTCTCCACAGATAACGATAAATATATATTGACAAACGATAAGCAATAAATTAAGATGGAAATATAAAAATTTATAAGAACCAACAATGAAAAAAAGCTCAACGATATTTCTTCAGGTAGTCATTGTGGCTCTGGGCATCGGCGTTCTTGCCCTCATGCTTTGGGAGCCACACCTCGAGGGCAGGAATGTGAATGCCACTCTCTTTGAGATTTACTTCAAAGATCCTTTTTTGGCGTATGCGTATATAGGGTCTATTCCGTTTTTCGTTGCGCTCTATCAGGCAATCAAGGTACTGGGGTATGTAAGACAAAATAAGACATTCTCGCAGGCGGCCGTGAACGCTTTGCGGACTATAAAGTATTGCGCGTTCATTACGGCAGCTGCGATAGTGGCGGCAGATGCCTACCTCATAATAGTCGCGCGTAGTAACAACGAGGACGCCGCAGGTGCGGTAATGCTCGGCATCATCGCTACCTTTGCCTCTATTGTTGTCGGTACAGCGGCGGCGATGTTTGAACGGGTTTTGCAGAATGCTGTGGATATAAAGTCCGAGAACGACTTAACCGTTTAACGCCATGGCAATCATTATTAACATCGACGTCATGTTGGCGAAGCGGAAGATGAGCGTCACCGAGCTTGCCGAGAAAGTTGGCATAACAATGGCCAATGTCTCTATATTGAAAAACGGCAAGGCAAAAGCGATCCGACTATCAACATTGGGGGCGATTTGCAAGGCCCTAGAGTGCCAGCCCGGAGATATATTGGAATATAAAAAGTAAGAACCTTTGTCATACCCACATCTAATCTTGCGACCTGAAATCAGGGTACTCGGGTCACTCCGATACCAAGTTCTTTTGGGAGTTAGTTAATCTTTCCAGATACTAGGCATATTTCTACCTTCCTCTAGTGAACCAAAATTTATTATTTCTTCGATATCTTGTCTAGCAATATCAATATCTTTACCAGCTTCAACCTTTTCTTCAATCCACTTAGTCAAAAGCATTTCTTGAGACTTTCCATCTAGATTATATATTCCACTTTCTTTAGACATTGAACTCAATAGCTTGGCTGCTTGCATAGCTCCTATGTAGAGAAGACATCTAGTTAGAACTATATCTTCATCAGAAGTGGCATTTCCTTCTCTATCAAAATTGATTGGATAACCACCATTGAGTACCTCCATTGTGAGATTGTCGTGTATAGGGACAGATATTGGGTTAAAAGAATCATCAGACCATTTGCCAAGCTTTAGGATTGAAGCGAATTCTATATCAGCAGACGAAGCACTGGCTAGAATTTTATGACCATTAACACGATCAAGGGTAACTCCTTTCAGGGCATCTGTACCAGTAGTTCCTATAACCAGATCACTCTCATTAAGCAATGTATCAAGAGCATTTCTGGCGTTATCAGAACTAGAGGGATTTGTATGAAAAGATGAATCGTAGAAAATAGCATCTTTCCCTAGTTCCTTCAGAGAATTTAATACAGACTCACCAATAGATCCCATACCCAAAATACCGATAGTTTTTGATTTATTGATGAACCCTAGATTATTAAGCTTTTTCACTATTGAATGACCTATAAATTTTGATTCAATCAACTTCTTTATACCGCTCGTAGCAACACTAATAATTGGTGGCAACTTAAGATTACTATTCTTAATACGAGTTATACCTCGTTGAGTTTGTTCTACTCCCGCAATACTGATTCCATCTAGTTGTGTCCAAGGAATGGAGAGCCAAATATCAGCTCCATCATCTAATATGAGAACGTTCTTGAAACCACCATTTTTTCGTTCCGAAATAATTCTTCTCCATAGAACCTCCAGGCTTTTTTGAACAGAAAATTCATATGGAACACCCTTTTCTATCTTCACCGAAATCACTTCAACCTCTGATCGAATGAGTTCTTTGTATGCGAATGGAACAGTAGAGTAGGGTTTCTCCACCACATACATTTGTCCGAATCTAACCAAATGAGCCAAATGTCTAAATAGTGGCAAGTTATTTGGAAGTAGATGAGTATGGGCTATTACTATGGTATCTATCAGTCTTTCTTCAGTTGTATGACTGGCAACCCAATCAAGAAGTGGCAGAGAACTTATAGGTTGTGGTACTGGGTCATGCCTTGCAAGCTCAACAAGATAACTAGAGAAGTCCCCATCTGTCTTTAGTAGAGATCTACTGACAAAAAGTATTTTAGTGTTCTCATTTGCTACAAGAGTCCAGTCACCTATGTGTCTAGTCTGACCAGTTGAAAGCCAATCACTAGTTTCAAAGAGGCCTATAAAATCTCCTGTGCCAAGATGTTTAGTAGCTTTTCCGTCTTTTATCACTATAACTTCTCCAGCAAGGATAAGCCCTAATGGAACACTGGCGTATGAAAAATCATTTTCTTTGAGTTCTTTCTTGACAACCAACCCAGAATGGACTATTTCTTCACCTTTCTTATATTCAACCAAAAAAGAATTTTTTGTAGAGAGCCGGTTTTCTGTTAGAAAATCTTTAACGACCTTAGCATTGGAGATAGGTACAAAATATTTTGTTTTATCAGCAATTACAGACGAAAGAATAGAATCTACCTGTTCTTGAGATACTGACTCTTGCTGATCTATTTTCATACCAAAAGTATAGCAAATTCAACTGAAGGGTATATTTAGGTACTCGGGTCACTCCGATACTTAGTTCTCTTGGCGGAGACGACTGGATTCGAACCAGTGAGAGCTTTTAGACCCTACCTCGTTAGCAGTGAGGCGCTTTCGACCACTCAGCCACGTCTCCATTTATTAATCTCTAAAGAGATGTTTGGTCCTTTCTCTTCCTTTTCCGGATTTAAGGAATTGCTCCTCTCTTTTGGCATCCACCTTATCTTTAAAAGCTTCGTAATACAAGAGTTCCCACGGTCCACTCTTACTCGTAAATGTGGACTTTCCAGAATTGTGTTCCCTAATTCTTCTTCTCAAATCATTTGTAAAACCTTTATATAATTTAGCATCCTTCTTACTCTTAAGTATATAAACGTAATACATATATGTTGCAACTCCCAGCCCGAGGCTGGTCCGCCTTGGGCGGAAGCCACGTCTCCAAAGTTCTTCTAAAGTACCACAATTCTTAGCTTTTCTCTAATATTCACCATACTTGCCAAAAAAGGAACATGCCCTATAATATCCATATATGGACGATTTTGAAAACGAAGGCTTCTTTCGCAGGAACGCCATCTGGCTTGTAGTGCTCGCCGCCCTTGCCATCTTCGGGTTTCTCTTGTTTAAGGACTGGGACAAAGTTGTCAACGATGAGATTGACGGCATGGTTACCATCACCGGCAGTTTCAGCTGTCTTCCTTTCAAAGTGGGAATTGAAGTTGGCGACAAGGCATGCACTCTCGGCGTTAGAAGTCGTGATGGTCTACACTACGCTCTCGACATCAGCCGCATTCAGGATGCCAACACCGACCTCAAGGTGGAAGATACTGTCGCTGTAACAGGTACTCTCAAACCAGCAACTGTGGTGCCAGCACCTGAATGGGCCGACTATGACATTACGGGTATTGTTTTGGTTAATACTCTTCTTAGAACCAGATAGTTTAATTAGTGGGCGATAGCTATACATAGGATTTTTTGTGCGCCAGCGGCGTAGAGCGCGCGTCGCGCCTCGGCAAAAGTTGAGCCGGTAGTAGTAACGTCGTCTAGAACAATCACGCACTCTCCTGCCAACGAGAGTGCGTTTAAAACTTTCATAGAATTGGTTAGATTTTCCAAACGCTCCTTTCTTGATGCGGTCTTAGTTTGACTCTCGGTGTGGTGAAGTTTGGCGAGTTGCCTCGGCAGGTATCTAAACACCCCTTCTCTGTCACGTCTTATTATCTGCTCGGCTAGGAGTTCAGATTGGTTCCACCCTCTTTCGAATCGACGTTTATCCGAAACTGGTATTGGTACTAATATTGGCCTCGCCCACTCCTGCCCGTGCAGGCGGGTCTCAAAGAGCCGAGAGTCCGTGAGTTTATCCCGAATGACGTCATAGAGAATTTCTCCGAGCTTATCAGCCATCTTGGTGTTGCCACTATATTTAAGCTCCCAGATAATTTCCTTGACAAGAGGGTGGTTGTAATCGAAAAGAGCAAAAGTGCCCTTGTCTTTTAGAGGTTCCGCTCTCGGCAAGGCGTTGAGAAGCTCCTCGGCGGAGAGGGTCTCAAGCCCCAAGACTTTTTGGTTTTTAGGAAAGAGAAAGTCGGCGCATAAATCTCTAATACGAGGTAGAAGATACATGAAGAGATTGTGATATTATAAAACACATGGCATTCTTTACCAAATTTTTTAATAAAGACACGCCCTCGGCCTTGGGTATTGATATAGGCTCTTCAGCTATCAAGATAGTCCAGATAAAAAAGAAAAATGGTCAAGCAGTGCTCGAGACATACGGCGAACTAGCCCTCGGTCCCTATGCCGGTCTCGGTGTGGGTCAGGCGGTAATACTTACGCCCGACAAAATTGCCCAAGCACTTGTAGACTTGATGAAAGAGAAAGAGGTTAATATCACCACCAAGAAATGCGGCATTTCCATTCCATTCGCCTCGTCTTTGATGTTGGTTATCGAGATGCCGGAGGTTAGTTCTAAACAACTCTCAGTTATGGTGCCGCTTGAAGCGCGCAAATATATCCCGGTGCCCATTTCAGAAGTAATGCTCGACTGGTCTGTCGTTCCGAAAAGCGAGGTGCGGGTAGAGGATTCCTCGGAATACGCCGTCGAACAAGAGCGTTCTTTAGCTGGTGCGGAG
>Ga0209542_10014427_pt1 | contig 13453 bp, 12 predicted proteins | sample RifCSPhighO2_01_FD_184028 | JGI IMG/M metagenome (GOLD analysis project Ga0209542, IMG submission 184028) | Soil microbial communities from Rifle, Colorado - Rifle CSP2_plank highO2_0.1 (SPAdes) (version 2) | ecosystem: Environmental > Terrestrial > Deep subsurface > Rock core/Sediment ... | reverse complement strand
CAGATTGAGGGCTATAAAAGCGAAGCGAAATGGGAAGAAATTGGCACGGTTATTGAAGCGGGCGACGGGATTATCAAAATTTCCGGGCTTTCTAATGTGCAAAGCCAGGAAGTGTTAGTGGTGGAAACGGGAAAAGAGGAAATCAAGGCCGTGGCTTTGAATCTTGAAGAAGATGCCGTTGGGGCCTTATTACTGGGTGATGCAACCGTGGTAAAATCCGGACAAACGGTGAAACGGACGAAAGCCCTTTTGTCTATTGATGTGGGCGATCAATTACTGGGCCGGGTGGTTGACCCGCTGGGAAACCCGATGGACGGCAAGGGCCCGATTTTTTCACAAAAAGATAAGCCGCAGGCAAATCCGTTGGAAAACAACGCGCCGGATGTGTTGGCGCGCCAATCGGTAAAGCAGCCGCTTCACACAGGAATTAAAGCCATTGATGCCATGATTCCCATTGGCCGCGGCCAGCGGGAATTGATTATCGGAGACCGGGGAACCGGAAAAACCGCCATTGCGCTGGATATGATTATCAACCAGGGCCGTGAAGGCGGGAAGCCGGCCATTTGCATTTATGTGGCGGTGGGGCAGAAGGAATCCAAAATCGCCAAAATTGTTGAAACACTGAAAAATAACAACGCGCTGGAATACACTATCGTGGTGGTGGCGGGCGCTTCAAGCCCGGCTGCCTGGTGGTATTTGGCTCCGTTCGCGGGCTGTGCCATTGGCGAATATTTCCGTGACAAGGGGCAAGACGCGCTGATTATTTATGATGATTTGTCAAAACACGCCTGGGCTTACCGGCAAATTTCTTTGCTTTTGCGAAGGCCGCCGGGAAGGGAGGCTTATCCCGGGGACGTGTTTTATTTGCATTCACGGCTTTTGGAAAGGGCCGCCAAACTTTCCAAAGAAAATGGCGGAGGCTCGCTGACCGCCATTCCCATTATTGAAACCCAGTTGGGCGATGGAACGGCCTATATTCCGACTAACGTGATTTCCATTACCGACGGGCAGATTTACTTGGAAAGCGATTTGTTTTACCAGGGCACCCGGCCGGCGGTAAACGTGGGGCTTTCGGTTTCACGCGTGGGCGGATCGGCCCAAACCAAAGCCATGAAGAAGGTGGCGGGGCGCTTAAGGCTGGAATTGGCGCAGTTTCGTGAGTTGCAAACATTCGTCCAGTTTGCCAGTGATGTGGATGAGCAAACAAAACAAAAAATCCACAAGGGAAGGATTATGACCGAGGTGCTCAAACAGCGTGATTTGGCTCCATTCCCATTTGAAGAACAGGTACTGGTGTTGTACGCGGCGCTGAATGGATACTTTGATACATTCAAGGCCGAAGAAATCCAAAACATTGAAGCCAAGTTTTTGGAATACGCAAAAGATTTGCATGGCGGCTTGCTGGAATCACTGAAAACCGAAAAGCAGATTACGGATGAAATTGAAGAAAAACTGAAAGAGATCATACAAAAATTTATTGAAAGCATCAAGTAATCATGGCAGAATCGGTCCAACATTTAAAAAAGCGCCTGAAATCGGTTGCCAATATCAATAAAATCACCAAGGCCATGGAAATGGTGGCGGCTACCAAGATGCGTAAATCCCAAGAAATCGCGCTGGCTTCGCGCCCGTATGCTTTTGTGGCACTGGATTTACTGGCGCATATCAGGGAAGGTGATGAAAAATCTTCTGTATTTTTAAAACAGCGGCCGGTCAAAAAAGTGTTGTTTGTGATTATTTCTTCCGATAAGGGGTTGGCAGGATCTTTCAATAGTTCTGTTTTCAGGAAGTTTGAACAGCATATGCAGCGCGACCAGGAAAAGTACCTCAGCGAAGAAAAATTGTACATGGCGGTCGGCCAAAAAGCCATCCAGTACGCAGCCAGAAAAGTTTTGCCGCTATCCAGGCAGTTTTTAAATGACGCGGACCATGTGGAACCAGGCAACGTAAGCCCCGTTGCAGATGCCATTATACAGGGCTACTTAAAGAATGAATGGGACAGGGTGGTGGTGGTTTCAATGCATTTCAGATCGGCGCTACGGCAAGAGCCCCACGTCAGAAGGATTTTACCCGTTGATTTTGGCCATATCAAAGAAATCATAGGTGAATTGGTCCCGGAGACGGGGAAATTCGCCGAACTGATAAAAGAAAACAATATTGACTTTACCGCAAAAGAAAAAACCACTGCTGAATATGTGATTGAACCTTCGCCGGCAGTCGTATTGGATAAGCTGGCGGAACACTTGTTATTCATGCAGATTTACCATTTGATGCTGGAAGCCAACGCGGCGGAACACTCAGCGCGCAGAATGGCCATGAAAACCGCTTCGGATAATGCCAATGATTTGGGCGAAGCATTGAATTTACAGTACAATAAAGTAAGGCAGGCAAGCATTACCAACCAAATCATTGAAATCAGCGCCGGAACGGAAGCACAGACATAAATTATTCTAATTGTTTTAATAATACTAGCGAAGGGAGACAAAGGAAAATCGCAATTTTCATATGCCGACCGAGCGACGTATTATATGCTTCGCATATTAACCTAATTATTCTAACGATGGAAAAAGGGAAAATTGTGCAAATCATCGGGTCGGTGGTGGATGTGGAATTTCCAGAGAACACAAATCTTCCGGGGATTTTTAATGCGCTGAAAGTTGCCGGGCCCGATGGGCAAGTGACGCTGGAAGTGGTAAAGCATTTGGATATGCAAAAGGTGCGTACCATTTCCATGCAATCGACTGACGGGCTGCAACGTGGGTTGGAAGTTTTGGATTCTGGCAAACAAATTGAAGTGCCGGTGGGGCAGGAAGTAATGGGGAATATTTTTAATGTGCTGGGAGAAACGTTAAATAAAAATGATAAAAAGTTTAGTAAGCATTGGCCTATCCATCGCCCCGCGCCGCCGTTTGTGGACCAAACCACCAAAGTGGAGGTGTTTGAAACTGGCATTAAGGTGATTGATTTGATCGCTCCGTTTATTAAAGGGGGAAAGGTTGGGCTGTTTGGCGGAGCCGGCGTGGGAAAAACGGTGTTGCTGATGGAATTAATCAGGAATGTGGCGGAAGAAAGCGGGGGAGCTTCGGTGTTTGCGGGAGTTGGCGAAAGAACCCGCGAAGGAAATGATTTGTACCAGGAAATGCATGAAAGCGGAGTGCTTGGCAAAACCGCGCTGGTGTATGGGCAGATGAACGAAGTGCCGGGAGCCCGCGCCCGGGTTGCATTGAGCGCGTTAACCATGGCCGAATATTTCCGCGATGAAGAAAAGAAAAATGTGCTGCTTTTTATTGATAATATTTTCCGGTTCAGCCAGGCGGGTTCTGAAGTTTCCGCGTTGTTGGGGCGCATGCCTTCGGCGGTGGGGTACCAGCCAACGTTGGCGCAGGAAATGGCGGAATTGCAGGAACGGATTACTTCAACCAAAAACGGATCCATTACTTCCGTGCAGGCCATTTACGTGCCGGCAGATGATATTACCGACCCGGCGCCAGCCACCACCTTTTCGCACTTGGATTCAACCATTGTGCTCAATAGGGCGTTGACCGAAATCGGGATTTATCCGGCTGTTGATCCGTTGGCTTCCACTTCCAGCGCGCTGGACCCGAAAATGGTGGGCGAGAGGCATTATACGGTGGCCCGCGGCGTGCAGTTAACCTTGCAACGCTACAAAGATTTGCAGGACATTATTGCTATTTTGGGAGTTGAAGAGCTTTCAGAAGAGGATAAAAAAGCGGTGGGCCGGGCGCGAAGGATCCAACGGTTTTTAAGCCAGCCCGTGCACGTGGCCGAAGTGTTCAGCAATATTCCCGGAAAATATGTGAAGCTGGAAGACACCATCAAGGGCTTTGAAGAAATTTTGGAAGGCAAACACGACAGCGTGCCGGAAGAAAATTTTTACATGAAAGGAGGGATCGGGGAAATTTCTAATTAACCTAATTATTCTAATTAATCTAAACGTGAAATTATTAATTTGCAGTTTAAAAGAAGTGTTGTTTTCCGGCCAAGCGCGCCTTTTGAATTGCAAGACGGCGGCCGGAGAAATTACCGTGTTAAATAACCACCAGCCGCTTATCGGGATAGTAACCAAAGGCGCCATGAAGGTGGTTGATGACGCCCAAAAAGAGCATTTTTTTAACGTAACATCCGGGTTCTTGGAAGTGAAACGCGGCAACGAAGTGCGGTGCATCGTGGAATAATCATGGTACTCGCGCCCGCTGAATTTGACATTATTGTAATAGTATGATAATGTTTTTTCAGTCCTGGCAATAGCGCGTGCTGTTGCTTTGAATCAAAACTGAATAAGGAGGTTTGGGTATGAACGTGGTTTTTTTGGCCTACTGGCCGAGTGTGAAGAAGTTTCGCTGGTTGGCTTTTGCCATGGTGGGGCTGATGGTTTTGACGGTACTTAACAAGGCCGCTTCGCCATTCCTGTTTCGCGGGCTGATTAATGCGCTGACTGCCAATTCTATGGAATCGGTCGTTTGGGTGCTCTGCGGCTTTGTCGCATTGCATATCTCTACGCAGATTATCTGGTATTTGTATGACCTGGCCATCGCATTCTTTGAACTGAAGGCCATGCGTGACTTGCAACAAAGATGCTTTGCGGTGGTCCAGGCGCAGTCCATGCGGTTTTTTGAGAACTCGTTTTCGGGTTCTCTGGTAACTGCGGCCCGCCGGTTTTGCAACAACTTTGAGGGAATTACCGATGCATTCGCTTACCAGCTTGGCCGGGCATTTTTCATGATGGTATTCACCTTGGTGGTATTTGCCTTTGAATATCCCGGGCTCGCCTTGGTGTTTGCCATTTGGAGTGTGGTCTTCTGCTCTGTCAGTATTGGTATTGCCACGCTGCGCTTAAAGCGTGACTTGCTGGCTGCGGAAAAGGATTCTAAAGTTGGAGGTGCTTTTGCCGATTCTTTTACCAACGAAGCAACGGTTAAGGCTTTCGCCATGGAGTTTGCTGAGCAACAGCGCTTCAACGGCGTGGCTGAGGATTGCTACCAACACCTTAAGATCGCTTGGATGTTTGGCATCGGCCTCCTCCGAGTACAAGGCGTGGCTTCGTGGTTGTTTGAAATCGCCCTTGTCAGCATGTTGGTATGGGGTTGGCAAGAAGGCACCGTTACGGTGGGAGATTTTATCTTCTTCCAAACCTATGGCCTGATCTTGATTGAGCAGATGTGGCAGATCGGCCAAGTTTCACATAAAGTCATGAAAAGCGTGGCTGATGCCAAAGAAATGGCCCAACGGTTTGCCGATGTTCCCGAAGTGCAAGATGCTCCAGGGGCACGGCCGCTGAATGTGGAAAAGGGCGAGGTTGAATTTCATGGTGTCAACTTCAGTTACGGTGATAATCAAGCTCGCCAACACCACGATGTGGATAGCTTTTCGCTGCAGATCGGTAAGGGCGAAATTCTCGCGCTTGTCGGCCATAGCGGGGCTGGAAAGTCCACGTTGGTAAAACTGCTGATGCGGTATTTTGATCTCTGTTCCGGGTACATCCGCATCGATGGGCAAGACATTGCTAACGTGACGCAAGTTTCGTTGCGCCAACAAATTGCCGTTGTGCCGCAGCAACCCGAATTGTTCCATCGCAGCCTTCGGGAAAACATTGCCTTTGCCCGGCCCGATGCTTCAGATGAAGAAATTATCACGGCTGCAAAGCGCGCGCATGCCTGGGAGTTTATTGTGCGACTACCCGATGGGCTTAATACGCTGGTCGGCGAGCGGGGCGTGAAACTTTCCGGTGGTGAAAAGCAACGAATTGCCCTGGCCCGGGCGTTTCTGGCAGATGCGCCCATTTTGATCCTGGACGAGGCAACGAGTGCTCTGGATAGTAAGACCGAAAGCGTGATTCAGTCTGCCATTGCCGACTTGCTTGAAGGGCGCACGTGCATTGTCATTGCCCACCGATTGAGCACAATCATGCGTGCTGACCGGATTATCGTGATGGAAAAAGGCTCTATCGTGGAAGACGGCACGCACCAGGAATTGCTTGAGCAAAACGGTGTCTACGCCGACCTATGGGCCCACCAAAGCGGCGGCTACATCAAATAGTCAGACAGCAACATAGGCCGAATGGAAACCCCATCCGGCCTTTTTTATGCAAATTAATATAGTCCGTCATTCCAATTTTTTCAAAATTTTGCTACAATCATCCTAGGCTTTTGAAGATAATGTTAAATAAAAAATAGTATGAAAGTTGCCATCAATCTGACCAGGGAAAAAGTGGGGGGGATTACGTCCTCCAATATTAATCTCATCAATTATTTATATAAATCAAATTATGAGTTTATCGGCCTGGAATTGGCCAGCCGGATGCACATGGAAGGCCCAGCGCTGTTCCGGTCATTTGCGCCCGAAATTTTCAACCATCACATTATTAGCACCCATCACCTGCCGCTGGATAAGATTTTGCGGCGCGCCGGCAGCCTGGCAGAATTTAAAAAGGCGTACCGCGAGCCTATAAAAATTTTGCGCAAGATTTTGCAGGAAAACCGCCCTGACGTAGTTTTGATTAGTGGAACATATTATTTGCCCTGGTTGATTTCTATTGCCGCTAAAAAAGAGAAAATCCCCGTTGTCCTGTGGTATTCGGGCGTGTTGTCAAAAGAGTCGGAACATAGATCTGCTAAAATTCGCACGATGTTTTTGTGGGTAGAAAAGGCCATCATCAATAACGCCTCTAAAGTCGTTTTCCCGTCGGAGCTTTGTAAAAAAACCGTTGAGGAAATTGTTACCAAGCGCAGGGTTAAAAAAGGCTATGTCATCCCAAATCCCATGGCTAGTATTTTCACGGATCCTTCGGTGGTTGACGATTCTTCTGACCGGAAAATCGCGGCGGTTGGCAGGTATTCGCGAATCAAGAATTTTGATAAATTTTTTGAATTACACGCGGAACTACAAAAACGCAACTGGAGGCACACCGCTTCATTCGTCACCAATCCCGATGCGAATTTGGAGCGCATGCCAAAATCCATTCAGGTTTTTCCTTCCATGAAGTCCGACGAGCTAAAAAATTTTTATCTTTCGCAGGGTTTGGTGGTCTGCCCATCTATTTTTGAAACCTTTGGCAATGTGCCCATGGAGGCGGCTTGCCTTGGGATACCAGTACTGGTTAGTGACCAGATGGGGTGCGCTGAAATTTTAAAAAAAGTGGGTCTGGCTAATATGGTTATCTCATTTGATGACATGGCCAAGGTGGCCGATCGCGTGGAGCAGCTATGCGACCAGTCCATCCTGCCGACACAGCTCAACGCGCTCAAAAAAATCCTGGATACCAACGTGGTCAGCGAACAGATAAAAAAAATATTGGAAGAAGTGGCTAAAAGATGATGGATTGGAGGGCCTCTTTAGTATTTTATAGCATTTGAAAAAACTTCAAAATCAGAATAATATAAAGCCAATAAGGCGTTCTATATGAAAACCACCCTAAAAAACATGCTTATTATTTTGTCTGCAATCATGCTTGCGGTGGTTTTGTTGTTTGTTTGGGAAATGTATATTCCCAAGTCGTTTGCCGGCGCAGAAACCGTAAGGTATACCGCCCGAAGCGGCATGGGGGCAAAAGAAATTGCCACCGATTTGAAAGAAAGGGGGGTTATTAAAAGTAGCCTGTTTTTTAACGCATATGCTTTTATTACCGGCAGCCACGGCAAATTACAGGCGGGATTGTATGATATCTCTCCATCCATGTCGGTTGCGGGCATTATCAATACTTTGGTCAGCGGTAACGTTGCCCGGCATAAAATTACGGTTATTGAGGGCTGGGACTTGCGCGACATTGCTGATTACCTGGAGGAAAAAGATGTTTATTATAATGAGGAATTCGCCGGCGCATTGGAAATGGATTTTTCCGGCAAATTTTCTTTTTTAACCGGCAAGCCTGAAAAGCTAGGACTGGAAGGGTATATTTTCCCCGATACCTATTACATTCCGGCCGGTTCAAGCGCGGAAGATTTTTTGAATGTTGCCCTGCAAAATTTTGACAGGAAACTTACCCCAGCCATGCGCGAGCAAATAACAAAAGATAAGAGGTCGATTTTCCAGATTGTGACCATGGCTTCCATTCTTGAAAAAGAGGTTAATTCACTTGAGGACAAAAAAATAGTTTCCGGCATTTTATGGAAGCGCCTGTCCGTTAGCATGCCGCTTCAGGTAGATGCAACCATTAATTATATTACCAATAAAAATGACCCGGGCGTAACACTGGCTGACACTAAAATAGATTCGCCGTATAATACGTATAAATACTACGGTCTGCCGCTTGGGCCTATTTCCAATCCCGGTTTGGACAGCCTGATGGCCGCCGTGTATCCGCAGAAAAGCGATTATTGGTATTACTTATCCGAGCTGGAAACCGGCAAAACCATTTTCAGTAAAACATTCCAGGAACACCAGAGCTCCATTAAAAAATATTTCAAAAGCGTGGGACTGAAGTAGTAATCTTGACATTTCTGCATATATAGAATAGTATCCAATCATAAGAGCCACAGACAGCAGGTGCGCAAGCATAAATCCTGCCGAGGCATATTGCGAGTGTTTAGGCTTGTAAACATTTACGATATCTCTTGATGTCTGCAGGTCGCAGGCTTTTTTAGTGGAGATTTAAATATTGAAATATTTAAATATTTAAATATTACAACATGGCATTAACCAAAGAGAAAAAACAAAAGAACATTGCTGCTTTGAAAGAAAAAATCGCCAGGCAAAAATCGGTTATTTTCGCTGATTTTTCCAAAGTCAATTCGGCTGATTTGTTCAAGTTGCGCAAGGAGTTGAAAGAAAACGGCAGCAGCCTGAAAATCGGCAAAAAAACGCTGATTCGTGTTGCCTTCGGCCAGTCCGGCGTTTCGTTCTGGAACAGCATCAAGAAAAGTATTCCTGGGCAATTGGCATTGGTGTTCGGCCTGGAAGACGAAATCGCGCCCGCCCGCCTTTCCCACCAGTTTTCCAAGAAAAACGAAAACTTCAAAATTTTGGGAGGCATTTTTGAGGGCAGGTTCATTGATAGGGAAAAGGTGCTGGCATTGGCCATGCTGCCAAGCCGCAATGAGCTTTTGGGCAGGCTGGTTGGTTCGCTTGCCAGTTCTACCACCAATTTTGTGCGGGTGTTGGATAAGATACGGGAAAATAAAAGTAATGCATAAATTAATATGAGTGAAGAAACAACAATAGAAATACCAGAGAAATTCAAATCCCTGGTAGAAACGGTTGAGAAACTATCAATCGTGGAATTGGCGGAATTGGTGAAAGTATTGGAAAATAAATTCGGCGTTTCGGCGGCCGCGCCGGTTGCCGTAGCGGCCGCAGCCGCGGGGCCGGTTGAAGAAAAAACTTCTTTTAATGTTGAACTGAAAGAAGTGGGGGCCCAGAAAATTGAAGTCATTAAAGCGGTACGCGATATTACCGCCAAAGGTTTGAAAGAATCCAAGGATTTGGTTGACGCTGCCGCCGCAGCCCCCCAAATGATAAAAGAGGGTGTGAAGAAAGAAGAAGCTGACGAAATTGCCAAAAAATTCGCAGCCGCAGGCGCCAAAGTGGAGATTAAATAGCAAATACCTGCCTGCCGGCAGGCAGGGCGAATAGCCGGGTGCCGTATGGTACCCGGTTTTTGTGTTGGGGATAATTGGGTGTTGGAATGCGGGTAAAAATGGTAAAATGAGCAAATGGAATATGTATAAGAAATTACTTTGGACGGAGCATTCCAAACTGAAAATGCGCCAGTACGGGCTTTCCAAGTTTAAAATCATCAGCATCATTGCAAAGCCCGAACGCAAGGAGCAGGGGATTACCGAACACACCACGGCCGTAATGCGAACAAATAAAGTGCTTGGAAGGAGCGGACCCGCTTCCGCCAAGGCTTCAGCGTGGCAAGGAAAGCGCGCGCCGGGCGAAACATGGATTATGTACCAGGATAAAAAAGGGTTCCGCAATGTAATCAGCGCCTGGCGGTATCCGGGGGTGACAAAGCCGGGCGGGAGCGTGCCAATTCCACGGGATATTAAAGAAGCGCTCAAATTATGACAAAAATACTGGGATATGTTTTACTGGTAGCCGGTTTGCTGCTCATCATACTGCCGTTATTCCAAACTTACCAGATTTTCACGGGCAATGCGATGCCGCCGCAGGTTTTTAAAATGCCGGAAACAAAAATCCCGGACAAAAATACCAACCAGTTTGACGTGCAGCAGCAGATGCAAAACGCGATGCTTAATATTTTACCGGTTGAATTGTTTAACAACGTACTTAACCTTTCCAGTTGGCTGATGTTGATGTTTATTTTAATGTTCGGTGGGAAATTATTGGCGGGCATTGGCATCCAATTGATTAAAATACATGCCGGCGGCAACAACGGATAATAATATTTTTACTATGTGGCTTGGTTGGCATTTTGTAGCAATGCCAGTATTTTTGCTGGAATTATGGCGTAACTACTTTTTATTCACACTGGACTTTTTCTCCATAAAATTATTGCTATTCACTCTGCTTGCGCCATGGCGCCAGGAAGTGATGCCAAAAAAGCGGGGCTTTGACATTGGCGGATTTTTCAGCGGTATTATTTATAATACGTATTCGCGCCTGATGGGCGCCGTGTGCCGCCTCGCATTGATTGTCACCGGTATTATCGCCCAGGTGGCGGTGGTACTGCTTGGCGTGGCCGTGTTTGTAGTTTGGTATCTTCTGCCGTTTGCAGTCATATTTTTAGCCTTTCTTTTCTTTTATGTTTAATTTTGATACCCGAAGCACCCAAGTCTCGCGTGCCTTGCGCCTATGGCGCTTCCCGCTGTTTGCATATGCTGACCTGTTGGCAGGAATATTTTTCTGCCTCTTTATTTTTTCACTTTGTGTAATAGGATTTTCTTTCACCGGCGTGGTTGGGCAGTTGGCTTCCATAAAATTTGCCATTGTGTGTTTGGCCGGCTTTTTGTTGTTTTGGGAAATCTATTTATTTGCCGTGCTGAAAATAAAAAACCCGCAAGTGCCGGGAAGCTTGGAGCAAGCCCTGCAAAATCCGGAAGCGCATAATTTGGCCGAATTTTTATCACTGCCGGCCTGCCAGGCGGTTGAAGCGGCCGTTACATCATGTAAAAAACGCAGGTTGCGGGAAGTTTCTTCAGAGTCGCTTTTGTACACGCTGGTTCGGGACAACAAAGACATCCAAATCCTGGTTTTCCGCCTTGGCATTGATCGGAAAAAATTGGAAGCCGATTTGAGGAACTATCTGGAAAAGCAGGAACGCGTCAAAATGTTCAACCTGCAACTTTCAGGCTCCTTTCAAAAAACCATCGAAGAGGCGGCGGTTATCGCTTTTGAGCGAAAGCGCATTGCCATTGGCGAAAAAGAATTACTGGTTGCCCTAGCCCGCCAGGACGGATTTTTCAAAAACGTGCTGATGGAACATGACTTAAAAGAAACCGATGTGCAAAATATTACCTTGTGGCTGGATTCGCTTGAAGAAATGATAGCCAAAAGCAGGCAGTTTTGGAAAAAGGAACATTTGCTTAAATACGGGTCGCTGGGTAAAGACTTTGCTTCCGGTTTTACCATAAACCTTGACCGGTTTTCCATTGACTGGAGGCGCATAACCGGCCGGCACCTGTTCAATGGCATCATTGGCCATAAAAAAGAAGTTGACGAACTGGAGGCCATTTTAGCAAAATCTAATTTATCCAATGCTTTGATTTTGGGGGAAGCGGGAATTGGCCGCAAAAGCATTGTGCAATCATTCGCCCAGCGCTGTTTTTTGGGCATGAGTTTGCCGGAGCTGAATAATAGGAAAGTGGTTGAACTGGACATGGTGGCGCTTTTGGCGCAAATACAGGGGCAGGACCAGCTTGAAATAATGTTGAGCCGCATCTTTTCAGAAGTGATGGCCGCCGGCAATATCATTTTGGTCATTGATAATTTTGAGCATTTTGTTGATTCGCGCACCCAAAAAGCCGGTACCGCCGACATTTCGGGCATTTTGTCAAAATACCTGGCCATGCCTGATTTCCATTTTATTGCCATTGCTTCCATGGAAGGGTTCCACCGAAAAATAGAACAAGACCCGGCGTTTTTAAACTATTTTTCCAGGCTGGAAGTTTCGGAAATTTCTGAAATTGAAACCATCCGTATTTTGGAAGATTTGGCGCTGGGCATGGAAACGAAATACAAAATCTTAATCACGTATCCGGCTATCCGGGAAATTGTTAATTTGTCCGGCCGGTATTTCCCAAGCATCCCGTTCCCTAAAAAAGCCATTGATGTGCTGGACGAATCCGTTTCCTATTTGCGCTCGCAGAAAGAAAAAGTATTATTCCCCCAGCACATTGCCAAGGTCATTTCAGAAAAAACCAACATCCCGGTGGGGAAGATGGAGTTTAAAGAAAAGTCGGTGCTGCTGAATCTGGAAAATTTAATTCACGAAAAAATCATCAACCAGGCCGAAGCGGTCAAAGAAATTTCCATTGCCATGCGCCGTTCCCGTTCAGGGCTTGGTTCAAAAAAGCGGCCCATGGGTTCATTCTTGTTTTTGGGGCCGACCGGGGTGGGAAAGACCGAAACCGCCAAAGCCCTGGTCGAAATTTATTTTGGCGGCATTGAAAAAATGATCAGGCTGGATATGTCTGAATTCCAGGCATTGGCTGATATTCCGCGGCTATTGGGTTCGGTTAGCCCGGTTGAGCAACAGGGGCTTTTGACCACGCCGGTGCGCGAAAGGCCGTTTTCCCTGATTTTAATGGATGAAATTGAAAAGGCGCATCCGGATATTTTGAATTTGTTTTTGCAGGTGCTTGACGAAGGGCATATTACCGACGGCCAGGGAAGGAAGGTGATGTTTACCAATACCATTATTATTTGCACCTCAAACGCCGGCGCCCAAATTATTTTTGAAGAAGTGGAAAAGGGTGGCAGCGTGGAAAAAGAAAAGCTGATGGATTTCTTGTTCACCAAAAGCAGCTTCAGGCCGGAATTTATCAACCGTTTTGATGCCACGGTTATTTTCCACCCGTTAACGCGTGAAAATTTGCTGGACATTGCACAGCTTTCTTGTGTAGGCTTGGCAAAGAACTTGAAAGAAAAGGATATTGAATTGGTTATTACCGAAGCGCTCAAAGAAAAAATTGTAGAGCTTTCGTATAAGCCCGAATTCGGGGCGCGTGAAATGCGTCGCGTGATGCAAGACACGGTTGAAAATAGCATTGCCAAAGCCCTGCTGGCTGAAACCATTACCAAAGGGGATAAAATAGAAATCAATCCCGATAACTTTGAGGTGGTGAAAATACAGTGAATGAACCCGTTCTCCGGGCGGTTTTTGTTTATTGTGCGACAAAAGTACTTAAGGCTAAACGTAATCTCGTCAGCAGCTTCTGACCACCTCGTACGGAGTTAAAAAATTAATTCCAAGGTGTAGCCGTTCGTTGTTGTAGTAGGGTAAATATGCGCTGATTGCCCCTTGATATCGTTT
>Ga0209542_10014425_pt1 | contig 13454 bp, 12 predicted proteins | sample RifCSPhighO2_01_FD_184028 | JGI IMG/M metagenome (GOLD analysis project Ga0209542, IMG submission 184028) | Soil microbial communities from Rifle, Colorado - Rifle CSP2_plank highO2_0.1 (SPAdes) (version 2) | ecosystem: Environmental > Terrestrial > Deep subsurface > Rock core/Sediment ... | reverse complement strand
TTTTCCTCCTCCTCGCCATCTGGCTCATACTCAAACAGATAAACCCGGACATCCTGAAGCTCAAGATAAACGTCGCGTCCGCAGACACATCGCGGTCGTACACGGGGGGAGGATGACGAGCGTTACGTGTCGCCGGCGTATCGTATGACGACCCTCCTGCTTCGTCCTTCACCCTGTGACTCCGTCTTCACGTTTGGCTCGTTTTGGAGCGTCGTGTGAATGATGAGCCGCTCGTAGGCTGTCATGGGGGAAAGTTCGACATCGTACTGGAAGCTACGCGCCCGCTCGGCCATCATGAGCGCCTTCTGCTGCAAATCTTTTATCTGCTTCGCGCGGTAATCATTCACGTCGATCAGAAAATGGAGCTCGCTTTTCGCCTCGGGCTCTTCTTCTTTTTCCTCCCTCTCTCGCACGGTGGCAGGCAGGCGTTTCTCCACGATTTTTTTCACAAGGAGATCGAGTGCGTGCACGGTGTCGCCATGCATACCGATCAGCGCCCTTGCATCGTCCGCTTGGATAGCAAAAATAACCTGTCCGGCAACCTCGCTGCGCGAGATATCCGTGTATGCAAGACCTGCGGCATCGAGCAATTCCTTGAGAGTACCCTCGACGATTTCATGCATTCGGGCACTATACACCAGACAGCTTCGAGCTTCTAGCTTCGAGCTTCAAGTCAGAAACGGCGGCCGGAAAATAATTCTTGTCCAATCATAAATGCATTGCTCGTCGTAAGGTAGAGCATGGCAGCGCTCGGGATGAAGAACGAAAGAACAATGAAGGTTGCGGGCAGCACGTAGCGCGCCTGCATCTCGAAACTGCGCGCGAGATCGGCTGAAAAATTTCCGCCCTGCACCGGTTGGGCTTTCTTTTGGGGTGTGCCCATCGAGAGGCGCGTGTAGACAAACTGCGTGACCGCGGCCAAAACGCCTAAGACGATGCTGTTGCCCCCCATGTCGAGTATCCCGAGAAACGTCATGTCGACGCCCGCCGGAGCGGAAACGAACGAATACAAAAGTTCTGGATGAATGTCGGGCAATCCGCCGCTTGCGAATATCCAGTAGAGTGCGAAGAGGACTGGCAGTTGTGCCAAGAGAAGGCCGATACTCGCAAATGGATGCACGCCGTGTTCGCGATAGAGCGCAAAGAGTGCTCTTGCCTGCTCTTCGCGGTTCCCTTTGTACTTTTCCTTAAGCCGTTCAACCTCGGGCGCAATTTTTTTCATCGCCATTTGCGTCTCCACAGCGCGGCGCGAGAGGGGAAAGAGAAGTACGCGCACCAAGATGGTAAGTGCTATGACCGCGAGGCCGACGTCGTGCGTGGGAATGACTCCCACCAAAAAAACGAGCCCGTTGTACAGGGGATCGTATACAATCGCATGAAATGCAGTTGATATCATTGCGGCACATTGTAACTCGTACTGGAAATTTTATCGACGAGCGCATATATGTCGCGGGCGACATCGGCAAATACAGCGTTTGCCGCTGCCTTCTTAGCGCGAAATACGAGAGCGACGGGGGTCAGCGTCGGAAGTGTACGCATGCGCTCCCGTGCTGCCTCGCGGCAGCGACGCTTGAGAAGGTTTCTTCGCACCGCTTTTCCCACCACTTTTTTCGAAACAACACACGCAAACGAAGAAGTGCGATCTCGAGAGAGTGGAGAGACCGAGAGAGAGAACAGCGTGCCGTGCAAGCGCCTTGTAACTCTTCCGGCTGCAAAATCGGCGCGCCTCAAGCGAGTGTCTCTCGACATTGCTTATACCGAGAGCCGCGTGCGACCCTTGCGACGCCGTCGTATCAGTATTCTCCTCCCGCGGCTATTGCGCGTTCTCCCTAAAAACCCGTGAGTGCGTGCACGCTTGCGCTTTTTCGGCTGATATACTCGTTTCATCAGTCGCACTGTACCAGTTTCCTCCCCAACTTCAACCCCGAGCGAGCGGCTGCACGTGTTTTCAGAGTGTTGCGCAGGCCGACGGGCCGAGCGGCAGGGATTTTTCAGCAGAAAAATACCCGACTCCGAGAACATGCGCAGCCGCTCGCGGCTATCCCCTTTTTATCCCCACGATGTGAACACACGGGGCATGATTACGCAATCTTTGCGCGTCCAATGGCACGCGTATAATGTCCGAGCGACTAGCTTCTTGTATGTCATTTCCCCTCAGTAACCGCGAACTCTGGCAAAACGCCCTTGTTCAGATCGAATTCGGCACGTCGGAGGCAAGTTTCCGTACGTGGTTCAAGAACACTGACATTACCGGACGCTCAGGAGGAACAATTCAGGTTGCCGTCCCCTCAAAAATAGTCAAAGAATGGCTTGTCGAGAAGCACAATAAGCTCGTCCTCAAGGCACTGCGCGGATTCGATGCGAGTATCCGCAGTGTCGAGTATGTCGTGCATCGCGCCCCTGCCGTGGTGGACCGGAAACCCACGCGCGCGCAGGTCTCCGAGAACGCCTCGCTCGACCTCGACAACCTCTACATCGACAAGCGCGACAACCTGAACCCGCGCTACACCTTCGAGACCTTCGTCGTTGGGCCGTTCAACCAGCTCGCGCACGCCGCTGCGAAGGCCGTTATCGAGCGACCGGGTCTCGCCTACAATCCGCTCTTCGTATACGGCGCAACCGGACGCGGCAAAACTCACCTCATCCAGGCAATCGGGAATCATTTCAAGAAAACGCACGCGAACAAGAAGGTCCTCTACGTCACCTCCGAGCGTTTCGCTGTCGATTACCTGAATGCTGTGCGAGCTGGCCGTGCAAATTCATTCAAAGACCAGTACCGCGCGTACGATGTGCTTATCATGGACGATGTGCAGTTCATCGCGAACACCGAGAAAACGCAGGAAGAGCTCTTCCATCTCTTCAACACGCTCTACGACAACAACAAGCAGATCGTCTTTTCCTCCGACAAGCACCCCGCGATGCTCGCGGGTCTCGAGGATCGTCTACGCGGCCGCTTCAGCGCCGGCATGATCGCAGAGATTCCGGAACCGGACATGGAATCGCGGATCGCGATCATCAAAGTAAAGCTTGACCAGCATGGCTTCTCTATTCCCGAAGATATCATCCTCTACATCGCAGAAAACGTGCGCGGCAACATCCGAGAACTCGAGGGAATTCTCAACATGATCGTGTGCAAATCCCAAATGAAAGGGAAAGGTGTAACGCAAACGGATGTGCGCGCGCTTATCAAGCACAACATTAAGCCCAATAAGGGCATTTCCGTTGAAGAGGTTGTGCGGCGCATTGCGGGATACTACGAGATAAACGAAAAAAGCATTTACGAGAAGACGCGCAAGAAGGAAGTTGTGAAGCCGCGGCAGATAATCATGTATATGCTCCGTGAGGAATTCAGTGTTTCGTACCCATCAATCGGGGAGAAGTTGGGTGGCCGCGATCATACGACGGTCATTCACTCGTGCGAGAAGATAAAGGAGGAAATGAAATCGAACACGTCACTCGAGCAGGAGATAGACCACATCCGGACACTTATCCATTCATAGCATGATGAATTCCCTGTGAATTCCGATGGGATAGAACGCTGTTTATCAACACAAAAAATCCAAAATATATAACTTGTGCACATTATCAACATTACACTCGATAGTTTTCAACAGAGAGACAACAACAGAATCAATGCGTAAAACCTTCCTCTATTCCACTTATACCCTATATCCACAGAGCTAATAGTAGTAATAGTATTTATTTATTAAAAGAAGAATACCTATGAGACTGTCAACAACGAAAGAAAAAATTCTCGGGGGCGTTCTCATTGCGGAACGTATCACGGGAAAGAAAGAAACCCTTCCAGCACTATCGTGTATTCTTCTTGAGGTAAATGGAAAGATGTTGATACTGCGCGCGACAAACCTTGAAGCGGGGGTAGAGATTACTGTTCCGTGTGATGTGGTTGAGAAGGGAATTATTGCCATTCCGGCTACGGTACTTTCTCAGACATTGCGCTCGATTGGTGGAGATAAGGTAACTCTCTCGGCGGATGATGGAAACCTTGTTGTCGAATCGCGTGGCACTAAGACAATTATTAAAGGTGTTCCCCATGAGGAGTTTCCTGCACTTTCCTCACTTGAGGCGAGCGCGAAGGGGAGCACCGTTGCCCGCGAGCAGATTTTGCACGGCGTTCAGGCGGTTTGCTACGCTGCATCTCCCTCCATGATCCGACCGGAGTTGGGGAGTATTTATATTTCTGTAGGAAGAGCGGGTGTTCTCTGTGTTGCGACAGACTCGTTCCGGCTCGCCGAAAAAATAATTGGTTCACTTGACAAAGGCTCGGAAGTTCTCGTACCCCTCAAACACGCGCTCGAGCTTACGCACGTGCTCGAACACGCTGAAAGTGCGCAGGTGAAGCTTTTTGCGGATGAGTCGCAGCTCGCGGTCTCGTGTGACGGTGTCCGCTTCGTGTCGCGTGTCGTCGATGGAGTGTTCCCGAACTACAAAGAAATCATTCCAAAAAGCTTCTCGACAGAGGCGACCGTCTTAAAAAGTGATATCGGAGAGATGCTCAAAAAAGCTCGGGTCTTCTCCGGAAATGATCAGCATGTGGGCTTGCATGTGTATCCGAAGCGGAAAATTTTCAGTGCGACCGCGCGGAGCGCAGATGTCGGCGAAATGTCGGACTCTATCGATGCCGCGCTCTCCGGGGAGGATCTCGACATCAACTTCCACATCGGCTATCTTGCGGATTGTCTTCCGACTATCGCGTCGGACTCCATCACACTCGGCTTTTCCGGAGCAGGAAAGCCGTTGGTGATCCGCGGCGTTTCAGACCCTTCGTTTACGTACCTCGTGATGCCACTCAATAGATAGCTGCGAGCTTCGAGCTACTAGCTTCGAGAAAAACAAAACCGCACGTGTGTCGCAGCTCGCAGCTTGAAGCTCGAACCTACTGAATGGTGAACATGATCGTGCTCGTCTCGGGGCCGATGACCGTTTCTGCTACCGCTGTAAGCTGCATCGTGCCAACTCCCTCCGGCACGAGCGTTATCGTGTAGGGGGCCTGCGTTGCGCCCCCGAGGTAGCCGCCATTCAGGTAATACATGACGCGCTGGACAGTTTCAGGATGTGGGTGCGACGCAGAGAGTGTAAAGGGCTCGAGCACTCGCACATTCCCTCCGTTTTGCGGGGACGTGATAGTGAATCCTGATGCGGGAGCACCCGGCGCGCCGAGGCCTCCGCTCCACAGAGAAACCGGATATTCCCAGTATGCAAACTGCGGATCGCTTTGGTTTCCTTCGTGCCCGCTTCTTGGATCGTTCTTATCTATCCAGTAGAGAATATCGTGGATCCCTCTAGAAGGATCGGTGTTCCAATTGCCGCGCAAAACCGGAGGAAGCACCTCGCTGTTTTCCGGCGCGGGCGGCGTGAAGGAATCTGCCGGATATTTTTCGAGCGCAAATTCCATTATCTCGTGCCACATCGGCGCAATGATGAATGCCGCGATGCGTTTTTCCATCGGAGTGTTGTCATTGTTGCCAGCCCAAGCGCCAATCGCGACAGAGGGCGTGTAGCCGAGGATCCAGACGTCCCAATAATCGTTCGTCGTTCCGGTTTTTGCAGCGACGTCCTCTCCGGGGAAATACAGCGGAGAGTTCCCGCCAAACTCCGGCGTGCGCGCGACGTTGTCGGAAAGAATATCATTGATTTGTCGCGCGATCTGTACATCCATCACCCGCTCGCTTTGCTCCACGTACTCTTCGAGTACGTTGCCTGCTCTGTTCTCGACACGGATGATCCCCGCTGGCGGATTTTTTACTCCGTCATTTGCAAAGACGCTATACGCACCCGTGAGCTCAAGCGGTGTCACGTCGCCCCCGCCGAGAACGAGAGTGAGCCCGTAGCTCCCCGCATTTCCGAGCGTTGTGATGCCGACGCGCTCGGCCATCTTGAGCGCGCTTTCGACTCCCACAAGGTAGAGAGTTTTGACGGCCGGGATGTTTAAGGACTGTGCGAGTGCGTCGCGGAAGGTGAGGGGACCTTTGAAAGTGCCGTCGAAGCTCGTGGGCGCATAGCAGGGAGGCGTGGAGTTGGTCACTTCCTGCGGCGCGCAGGCGGTGGAAAACTGCGTCTGCACATCGAATATAGCTGTCTCGGGTGTGTAGCCATGCTCGAGTGCGGTCGCATAGACGATCGGCTTGAAGGCAGAGCCCGGCTGCTGGTGGGAGGTCGTCACATTGACCGCCCCGTCAATCTCTTCTTCGAAATAGTCGCGCGAGCCGACCATCGCGAGTATCTGCCCGCTCGAAGGCTCGATCGCGACGATGCCCTCGTTACCGGCGTTGAAATTTTTCTCCATTCCCGGCGCATATTTTGTGACGACCTCTTCGGCTTTTTCCTGCAGCTCCCAGTCGAGCGTTGTCACGACCCGTAGACCTCCCTGTGCGACGGTGTCCGCGCCGTACTTCTCCTCAAGGTATTCTCGGATGAAGAAGACGAAGTGAGGCGCCTTGATGCCGGCGGTGGCTGCGCTCCGAAATGTCACAACTTCCTCCGCCGCCTGATCGTACTCCTCCTGCGTAATGAAATTCTCCCCAAGCATTCTCCGAAGGACGAGTTTCTGCCGCGCGTCGAGGAGGTCGCGGTTCCCGCCGTAGGGCGAGTAGCGCGTCGGCGCCTGCGGGAGCGCGGCAAGGTAGCTGGCCTGCGCGAGATCGACGTCTTTCGCATCCACGCCGAAAAAATATTGGCTTGCCTCCTGCACGCCGTAGATGGTGCCGCCGTAGGAGGTTTCGTTGAGATACGTCTGCAGAATCTGTTCTTTCGTGTAGACGCGCTCTAGGCGAAGCGCGAGGATGATTTCCTCGAGTTTCCGGCCGATCGTTTTCCGCTGTGTCAGAAGCGCGTTTTTTACGACTTGTTGCGTGATGGTCGAGCCTCCCTGACTGAACGAGCCGCTTTTCAAGTTTGCGAGAAGTGCACGACCGAACGAGAGCGGCCGGAAGCCATTGTGCTCATAGAATTCCGCGTCTTCAATCGCTATCGTTGCCCTCTGGATGTACTGCGAAATTTCTTCGAGCGGCACCAGCGTACGGCGTATCTGGCCGTAGACGTCGAAGAGCACGATGTTGCCGGTGCGATCAAAAATCTTTGTCGACTCCGCGATTTTTCTGTTTTCGAAATTGTTGATCGCGGGGATGGGCGTGACGGTAGCCCACACGACCGCGCTTCCGAGTGCAATTAGAACAAATGCCGCGATCGCGACGAACGAGAGCTCTGCCCACGGCGGGAGCTTCCGCCACAACCTCCGGAGTTTTCGCATCATGTTTGAAGCCAATTGTATATTCAACCGTCTTGTAATGCTAACGACGGACGCGAGCGAGATGCGTTACCGCTATGGCGATGGCATCATATTCGTCGTCATATTTGATTTCTTTTTCAATCTTCACGAGCGCATGAAGCATCTTTATGACTGCGCGCTTGTCGGCGCGCCCCGAGCCTGCCGCTGCGCTCTTTACTTCACCGGGCGTGTACTCGAAGACCGGTACACCGACGCGCGCGGCCGCGCCGATGAGTGCGCCGCGCACTTCCGCGACCCGCATCGCAGTTTTCTGATTCTTGGTGATGTAAAGCTTTTCGAGCGCAAGCGCATCGGGTTTGTATACCCTAAGAAGTCGCGCGCACTCTTTGGCGACAGTAGCGAGCCGCTCTGGAAATTCGCTCGTCGCCGACGTTTCGATACATGCAGAATAAAGGATCTGCTCTTTTTGATCTTTTTTTTCGATTACCGCAACGCCGCAGCGCCCATACCCCGGATCGATTGCAAGGACTTTCATATGCGCATTGTATCAAGTCTCACGTATGAGCACTGACAGCTCTCGCCTCTCCTTTGATTGTACATTCCAATCACTCGTCTATAGCGATAAATAGGAATCTATGGATGCGGCCAATACTGCTCCTTCAGAAGCCCGAAATGTTTTTTGGTCCACTCACCGTCCTCGATCCCTCTACGTTTTCTTGTTTGTTCTTCGAGCATCGTCACATTCCTATTTTACGCCATGGTGAGGTGGGAATATGGGGATGAGCATGTGAGGGGTCTATGGAGAAAGCAAAAAACACTAGGTTTGGTACGATATAAAAACGGACCCGCAGCATGTCTCATGTATCTGAGATTGGAATCCGGGCGAACACAATCCTCCGCTAACATATGCGCCTACGAGAAAGCAAAAGAACGCCGCTAGAAGGAGGTTTGAATGTTAGTAGTGTGGTCACAGACGATGCGGGGAAAAGTTATCTGAAGCGATATCCAAAGGGCGGCGAGGAGACTCTCAAATTGCTCAAGCATCAGTATAACGCCCTCGGATTCACAAGTCGCGGCGGATCGTTTCGGCGACGTTCTCCGCAAGAGCAAGTCAATTTTCTTCAACGCGCTGCGAGCCTTGGCCTCAAAGTGTTGCCGCCAGCATATGTCGACGAAAAAGGGTATACGTACTACCGGTTCTTTGAGGGAGCGCAAACACTAGATGATTTCTTACCCCACGCTTCTTCCGAAGAGATTGGGGCCATTATATATGATCTCTTTGCAGATATTCGAATTGCACATGCGAATGGTATTATATACGGAGACAGATGGGCGCAGAACATTCTCATCGTGCCGCGTTTTTCGTTGCCGGAGAACGAGAGCAATGAAGGCGGAAAAATAAAAGAGCCGACAGCACGCATTCGAAAAGCCATCTTGCATATCGACTTTGATATTGAACTTTCTGGTCCTGTTACGCATGAATTCGAACTCGCTGAGGTGACTTTCTATGTACTACATGCCGGTGGCGAGCGAATTGCGCTAATGCTTGCGAATTTTCTGGGTATTGACACAAATGTTCGCGGGTTCAACTTTAAGGCTTTCGTGGATTTCTTAGAGAAATTCTCCGAGCTTTTTAAAAATCATCCGAAATACAGCGGCGGTGAGAAAGAGGTAACTGCACTTATTGCCGCGCTACACACCGTCAGAGGAAATGACAAGTAATGTTAGCCTCCGGACCAATCTTCTGGTCATAGTCGGCCAAACACATTGATTGCTTCTGTGTGGCTAGGTTTGTGCATCTTACCTCGCAATGCTAAGGTAGAAATTATAAATCATGATAAAAGCTGTCATTTTTGATTTAGATGATACGATGGTTAACTCTGAACCCCTGCATCGTCTAGCCTGGGCGCGGTTATTACAAGAATACAGTCACGAAATAACCGATATACCTCAAGAAATGCAAGAAAGCCAAATGGGCATGAGAATATCGGATGTTATAAAGGAGCGAGCATTGTACCTAAATTTAAAAGACGATCTAGAAATCATATCCAAGAAGCGATCCAAGATTTTTTTAAGTTTGGTTAAAGAGAGATTGGGAGTAATGCCCGGACTATTGACAGCACTTTCTTCTTTAAGAAAAGAAAAATATCGTCTAGCAATCGCAACATCTGGAAGTAGAAACTATGTTGATTTGGTCGTGAATAAATTTAATCTGGAAAGATTCTTTGAATTTATAGTGACGGGAGATGATGTCAAAAAAAGCAAACCTGATCCAGAGATTTACCTCAAAACAACAGCAATGTTGGGACTACATCCCAACGAATGTCTTGTTGTAGAAGATGCCGGCAAAGGTGTCCTATCAGCAAAATTAGCGGGTTGTAAATGCATTGCAATAAGAACTCCTTTCACGCGCAAAAAGGATTTACTCAAAGCAGATTTACTATTAGAGTCTCTTAATCAACTACAACCCAGCGTGGTGAAAAAACTCAGCGGTCGATACAAACGTACACGCTCGCATACACCGCAACTCAAGGGTTAAGGGGTGTTTAAGAAAAGGGACCACCAAGCTATGAGCGAACTTATCCAAATTGAGATCGAAAAGGATAAATTGCTCCATAATCTGCGCACTTTTCGTAAGTTAGCGGGCAAAAGAACGATCCTGGCACCTTGTCTGAAAGGAAACGCATATGGTCATGGACTCATTCCCATTGCAAAGCTGTTTGCAAAAAGTTATGCAAACTGGCTTTGTGTCAATTCTATTCAAGAAGCCGTCTTGCTTCGTAAGGCAGGCATAACAACCCCAATTTTAGTAGTTGGCTATGTTCAAAATGAAGATTTAGAGAAGGTACTTATTTATGATGTAAGAATTTTTCTTTACGACATAGAAATTGCTCGGTCTCTATCACGGCTAGGCAAAAAACATAAAAAACAAGCCGTAGTACATATTAAGATAGACACTGGAATGAGTAGGCAAGGTATTCAGATGGATGAAATAGAGACTTTTATAGCGAAACTTAGCTCTCTATCGGGACTAAGATTGGAAGGAATTGCAACTCACTTTGCCACCGCGTTTAATGGTAAGAACGATCCTTTTTTCTACACACAACGAAATAATTTTGAAAAGCTGAAGCAGCAGTTGCAGATAATGCTTCCAACCTCTCGTCTCATATTTCATGCAAGTAACAGCGCCGCAGTACTTGTCGATAGGAAGTCTGTTTATGATTTAATACGCCCAGGGATTTCCTTATTCGGTTTTTATTCAAGTGACCTTATAGAGAAGATCTGTAAGGACCGAAAGATTGATCTCCGACCAGCTCTAAAATTAAAAACCAAAGTCTCACAGATCAAAACAGTTCCCAGGGGTTCTTGTATAAGCTATGGCTGTACATATATTACAAAAAAACAAACACGGCTCGCCGTGATACCGATAGGATACGCGGATGGTCTGGAAAGGCGTTTTAGCAATAATGGAGATGTACTTATCTTTGGGAAAAGAGCGCCGATTCGAGGAAAGATATGCATGACCATGCTTACAGCAGATATTACGCATTTGCCGAACGTCAATCTAGAAGATGAGGTAGTGATTATAGGAAAGCAAAAAGACGAGGAAATAACCCTGCAAGAATTATCAGACAAATCAGGTTCGAGTAAGGGAGAACTGTTGACGGGCTTGAAGGAAAGTATTAAGAGGGTCTATATCTAATTAGAATCTTGTTTTATAATTATGAACGAAAACCGTTGGTTGCCATCTCGTGAGATAAATACAGAAACAGTAAACATAAAAAAATGGACGACGCACCAAATACTCGTGTACAGCTCGGATGAACTTCTTAAGATTCATCGTGCAATTTCAAAATCTCTTTGGTCCTGTGAGAGAGCTGTCAACGGTATTGTTAGACATGTAAAAAAAGGCGGTAGGGTAGTAACCATTGGGGCCGGAGGATCTGGAGTCGCTGGAATGTCAGTGATGCGTGAATTGCCCCAAAACCACGAAGCATTGAGTCCGCACAATTTCACGTATCGTGTGGCAGGGGGGGGGTCAATTTTTGATCCTCTTGGATGCGAAGAACTTGAAGATAGTTTTGAAGAGGGTAGGCGCGAAATGGACGCACTCTCAGTCAACGATAAAGACGTTTTGATTTTTATTAGCGCGACCGGCCGTACTCCTTATACAAGAGCAGCTGCGTTACGGGCAAAGGAACGTGGGTCTCTAACCATTGGAATTGTTTGTCATGAATCAGAGCTACTGACAGAAGTTGATATTCCAATCTTTCTTGATGTTGGGCCCGAGATATTCATGGGAGCCACGTGCGAGATGTCCGCCACGGCACAAAAGCATACGCTTGATGCGATCATGAACGCGGTAGTTATTAAACTTAATGTAACCAACGGCAACATCTGTCGCGCCAGACTTGTGCACGAGAAAGCGCGCACCCGGCATCATTTTTTCAAAAATCATGCACAGGGGTCCTGACGCCGGACATTTGAATTCAAGTCGAGATGCATTGTGTGCAGAAGCAGCAGGTCTACAAAGGGCGGCTCTTTGTAGAAGTTGCACGTCTTGCACAAGGGGTGCGTGAATCTTTGGCAAGCTCTCCAGCCCCCTTTTACTCTGCATTCGTATAGACGTTCTCAACGTCGTCATGCGCGTCGATTTCTTCCAAAATTTTCATCAGCTGTTCGTTGTCTGCATCCGAAACCGGCACCGTCGTCTTCGGCTCGTACCCCTCGGCCGTTTTTTCGAATGCCCAGAGCGCGCTTCCGGGCGCGGCGAGTGCGAGGTCGTTCTTCGAGAGCAGGTGTTTTATCTCTGCCGACGTCCGCCTCCTGTTGTCCGTGAGCACCTCAATCACAATCGCTGCGCCTCCGGGGCCATAGGTTTCATAGGTGACGGACTCCAGCGCGGCGGCTTCAGCTGAAGTACCTTTGGCAACCGCACGCTCGATGTTTTCTTTGGGCATATTCGCGGCTTTTGCCTTTTCTATCGCGGCACGAAGTGATGCGGAGCTCGTATCACCTTTTGTTTTTTTCGATTCGACAGTGATGCGTCGTGCAAGCTTGCCGAACGTTGCGCTTCTCGCCGCGTCGGTCTTCCCTTTCTGCCTTTTAATTTGTGTCCACTTACTATGACCGGCCATACGGTAGAAATTTGTCACTAAATGGCAACTACGAATAATACTACAGTTTACATTGTTGAATCTTGACCACCACATAAGTAAGGAGATCAGAGATGAAGATCACAAACGTGTCTCACCCCGTATCCTCAACTTTAGCCGGTCGGGCAATCTTAGGGGATATGCCCTGAACTCATGAACTCATTGGCAACTCAAAGTGCTCTCGGAGTTTCCTGTCGTTTTCAATGTGCTCGACGATCATGTATCGCACCGCGTTGCCGAGGCGCAGTTCGGCTTTAAGAAGCGTCATCACATCTTCGCAATCATAAGGATACATCCACACGCTGTCTTGAAGGCGATAGAACCCGAACGACTTCATCGTGTGTCGCAGACGCTGTCTCACGGGGGCTATTTTCTCGGGGATGTCGAAGATGATAACCCGCCATCGCTTGTCCCATCGTCTCCTTGCCTTGCCGAGCATGCCAAACTTGTGCTCAAGCACGAGGAGCTCACACTTGCCGGATTCGGTGAGTTCCGCGCATCTCTTTCCCTTCACGTCCGTAAATCTAACGTGGCCTTGCATCGCCATGTGCGAGAGCATGCTCTTTGCTCGGTGGTTGAAACGGTATTTATTCTTGGGCAGGTAGCGCAGCAGCTTAAGCGTGTTGGGGGCTGCCATGCCGACAAGGAGCAAGCCCGAGATGCCCACCGTCGCAAGGAGCGCATACCGCACCTGCCCCCATCGTCTGCGGACGCGCGCTTCTTTCTCCATCTTTCCCATATCCCCTAAGTTTACCCGGTCGGGCAATCTTGGGGGATGTGGTGTGGGGACAATGGGAGGTACTGACAAAGAAGTGTGGGGGGAGGTATCCCTTGTAATCTCGTGACAAGCAAGCGCACGGGGTTGACACCTGACCCATGTGGCAGCTTAATGAAGGGAAGCTCCTCCTTGCCGGTCTAGCCCTGGGTTCCCGAACGAGAGAAACCCAAGGCCGGGCCTGTGAAGGGCTCGTCGGTCTGCCAGCAGACCGGAAGCTCTTTACAAACTCCTTTGCTGCTGCCGAAGGCGAGCAAACATTTTCTTGTTGTAG
>Ga0209542_10014423_pt1 | contig 13456 bp, 15 predicted proteins | sample RifCSPhighO2_01_FD_184028 | JGI IMG/M metagenome (GOLD analysis project Ga0209542, IMG submission 184028) | Soil microbial communities from Rifle, Colorado - Rifle CSP2_plank highO2_0.1 (SPAdes) (version 2) | ecosystem: Environmental > Terrestrial > Deep subsurface > Rock core/Sediment ... | reverse complement strand
GCGGGCGAACTTGCCCGCGAGGAAGACCGCATAAACGGAATAGTGGATGAGATAAACGCGCTGGTGGTTATACTAAACCGCCTCATTACCACGCTGAACCTTTCCGTGGATAAATACAATACGACCAATAATGCGCGGGGAGAAAGTTTTGAAGAAGGAGTTTATTACACCGACGGCCTAAAGAGCCAGATAGACATTTATGAATTCGAAAACAGGGACAAGCTGGTACGGGTTCTCGCGCATGAGCTAGGGCATGCCCTTAACCTCGACCATGTGGAAGACCCGAAAGCCATAATGTATAAATTAAACCAGGGCAACAACAAAGTGCCGACCGCCGCAGACTTGGCGGAACTCAAAACCAAGTGCGAAAAAAGTTAATGATTGAAATAAAATAGGATGCGACTCGTCATATTGTGTAGCGTCGAATTAACAATCATTAACAGCGTCGCGCTTTAATATACGATTGCGCGACATAATTTCGCAAAATTAATATATGGCAACTGTAATAAACAATCCCAGAAGCGATGGCGGAGAGGGTACGGGTACGGGTCTTATTGTCGGAGTTTTACTCGCGATAGTAATTGTCCTGTTATTTATATTCTATGGCCTGCCTGCTATACGGGGCGATCAGGCTCCGCAAAACGGCGGTGTAAATATAGATGTTGATCTGCCTACGGGAGGCGATAGTGGCGCCGGAGGTTCCGGAAGCGGGAGTCCAGCTCCGTCCGGCGGAGGCATCTACTAATTGTTAATTTTTAACCGAAAAATTTTATGCTTACAACTATAGCAACTATCTTAATAGTTTTGTGGCTTCTCGGGTTTCTCGGAGGGTATGCTTTGGGAGGTTTTGTCCATGTACTATTGGTCATAGCAGTTATCCTTTTCTTAGTCAGAGTTATCCGCGGGGAAAATCCGTTGAAATAATTATTCTAAATAAATAAAAAGACCAAACATAAAAATCCTACATACGGAGGGTTTTTATGTTTGGTGGTAGAATAAATATATGTATATCCATGTCAAAGTCACCGCCGGGGCGGGGAAGGAAGCGTTCCGTAAAAAGTCCGCGGACCATTTTGAAGCGTCGGTGAGGGAAAAAGCTGCGCGGAACATGGCAAATGGCCGGGTCCTTGAGCTCGTGGCGGCGCATTTTGGCGTTCCCGTCTCAAAAGTCCGCATTGTAAACGGCCATAGACACCCCTCCAAGCTTTTAATAGTAGAAAATTAAGTTGTAAGTACTCATCTATAATTCCGTCATTAAAGGCAGGAGGCGACTTGATTCATTTCCAGTTGTGAGTAGAATGAATAAAAGGCCCATTATTAGCAATAAACATCGAAATATATGAATAAAACAATGTTAAAAATAGTGTTTTTAGGAGCAGTAGCCCTTTTTGCAGTCCAGGTACAGGCGACTTCTGTAGTGCCTTCCTGTAACTTTTCCCGGGATATGGGGCTCGATATGGGTGGCGAAGACGTGCGCTGCCTACAGCAATATTTAAAAGATACGAGTTTTTACCGTTTTGGTTACGCTGACGGCTACTTTGGTCCGATGACTAGGCAGTCAGTGATGGATTGGCAGATGACTTACGGGCTCCCACCATCCGGATTTTTTGACGCGGCTTCCCGCGCGAAATACTTTTCAATGACGGGCGGCGGCACGATGCCATGTAATTATCTAGGCTGTGGCGGAGGCTACTACGGCACTCAGGAACAAAAAGCTATGCAGCGGATAAAAGACGCGATTACCATGATAGAGGATGCGGAAGACGAGATAGACGACTCCCGCAGGAATACCAGGCAGGCGGAGGAGTTTCTGATTGACGCGGGCGCAGACCTTTTTGACTCCATCCGGGCTTATTTTATAGACAGAGATTTTGTTGAAGCATATGACAAAGCGGATGATGCATTTGTGAACGCGGAAGAGGCTTTTGACGAAGCAGGCGGAAGTTCTAGTAGCGGCGACCGGAACGACGCGGATGATGCCATAGATGACGCTCGGGAGGCGATAAATGACGCGCGAAATGAAATAGTGTTCGCGAAAAGCCGTGGCGCGGATGTGCGTGACGCCGAAGACACTCTGGGTGACGCGGAAGAAAGCCTGCAAGACGCCGAGGATGAATTTGACGACCGAAATTACGATGACGCCGAAGACCTTGCCAAAGAAGCCGAAGATTTGGCGGATGAAGCGATAGACGACATCGACTACTAATAAAAACTTCTCACCTTGACAAAGAAATCCGAATTCGGTATAAATATTACCGAAGGGTTCTTTGTAGTCGCCTTACTCCTTGGCGGCCATAGAGGCGTCTGCTGTATTTTGCCGGTTCTCTCCCGCAGACGCTATCTCATAACGTGAGGTAATACTCACGCCCTCCTCTGTCCACGAAACAGAGAAGACAAAGAACTCGTCACTATATCGGTTCCTACGCGTTGCCTTCCAGCAGCGCGTTTCACTTTTTATATTGGCAAAACAAGGGACCTGTCCTTCCGAAGCTTTAGCGTAGGAGGCATCATCATCCGAGCAAATTGCTGGTGATAGGGGATTGATGTTATAATAAAAATATGAGCGAAGAAACTCCTAAACTAATTCCGGAAGATCCTGAAGTATTAAGAAAAGCAGCAGAAGCAAAAGAAGCAAGTAGGATTCTCAGAAAGCGCAACGCTGTCCAGAGGCTGGTTATAGAGAAAGTTTTAGGCCGTATGCCTGAGGGTTTGGACTGGAAGGGAGCACAAGACTGGAACAACAAATTCTATATTTCTTATGAAGAAATTGGGGGAAAAATGAGCGAAGTTTTGGATGATCCTGAACAGAAAGAAGTCCGGGATCTGATGGAAGCTGATAAATACGAAGAGGCGGCGTTGTTGCTGATGGAAATTCTCGGACTCAAAGCCAAACCAAAACCGGAGACTAACCTTGCCACAGACTCCGAATCCCTCGCTGCCTGATTATTTTAGCGATTGGGATCCAAATTGAAGGTTTATGCTGAGTATGTTGAAGTTTTGAGTTTAAAACTGGCAGGAGTATAATAAATAGATTATTAATGCTAACTTAACAATACAAAAAATATGAAAAATAGAAATTTACAAGGAGGGTTTGCGCCGCTTTTGATTATTGCCATAGTAGCTTTACTCGCTGTCGGCGGGGGAGCGTACGTAGTTACAAAGAACAAGGCCAAGGCGCCAGTCGAGGGGGACAATTTGGAAACTCAGGCGAATGCGAAGGCTGATGCAAACGCGAATGCAAATGCGAATCTTGGCATAAACACGAAGGGTTCTCTACGTTCTCTTTTGGGAATGGGTAAAAACACCATGTGTACTTTCTCCAGTAGTGTGCCCGGGCAGACTTCTTCCGGAACCGTTTATGTGACTTCTTCCGGCGAAATGCGCGGAGAATTTACGACGACGGTAAATGGCAAAGCACAGGCTTCCAATATGCTCATGAAAGGCGGGACTTCATACATGTGGAGCTGAAGTGAAGGCGTAAAGATGGCTACGCCATCGACGAATGCTTCTGCCGCGGCGGGCACAGGGGCGAAGTCTTCCGTAGACCTGGATTTGCAAGTGGATTACAAATGTTCGGACTGGACTCGGGATGAATCAAAATTCACCGTTCCATCCACAGTTAAATTCGTAGACCTTGGAGCCGTGCTAAAGATGCAGGGCGGGGTAGACACAAACGCTCTCTTGAAATACCAAGGGCAGTAAAAGTAATTACACTAAACAAACTCCAAAAAGCTACCCGAACGGGTAGCTTTTTGCACCTATGATTGGCGTTGCCGAGCTTTTGGAAAGTGCTATGATTATGTGTATGGAACACCAACCTGGGAATTTAGTTAATGAGAGAATTAGTAAACTAGTCGCATTAAAAAGTCAGGCGAGCGGCCTAGGATTAAACCTTACTTTAGGTTTGCAATCCAATATTGATAACTCTGAGCATACAGGTGAACTTATCAGGCAGATTGAGGCGGCGATCAATAACTTTGAAAATACGAAGGACGGCTTTCAAAGAGAAATAGACGAGCTAACTGGCATGATTTTAAATAAAGGTCAATAGCTATTTTACATACGTAAATAGCCAACGCACTTAATGCAGGCGCATTGAATTTAGTGATGGGTTGGAGTAAGATTATATACGTATACATATACGTATGGCGGACAAGAAATATAACGACAGGAATGTGCGCAAGATTACAAAAAATGGCACTAGTCATTCTGTATCTATTCCCGTGGAATTTTTAAAGGAATTAGGGTGGAAGGAGAGACAAAAAGTGGTCGTGAAAAAAATCCGCGGTGGGATTCAGATAAAGGACTGGAAGCCGAAAGGCGCAGGAGGGAAAAAATAAATTTATGTCAGACATAAATGAATTAACGAAGAAAATAATAGCTTTTCGTAACGCTAGAGATTGGAAACAGTTCCATAACCCTAAAGATTTGGCGCTATCTTTAGTTCTTGAGGCTAGTGAAGTATTGGAACATTTTCAATGGAAAAACGGTAAGGAACTTGAGAAATATATAAAAGAAAACAAAAAAGAAATTTCTCACGAACTAGCGGATACTCTGTATTGGCTACTTACTATTTCACATGATTTAAAGATTGACCTCAAAAAAGCATTTAATGAAAAAATGAAAATTAATTCTCAAAAATATCCCGTATTAAAATTTAAAGGCAGAAGTGAAAAATACAACAAACTATAATTATGACTGAAATTCAGACATTTCCTTTTGAAAAAGATAAACTTTATGAACTAAAAAGTTATCATTTCGGGTTGAATTGGCCTGTAGTTTATATACAAGAAGGAGATAACGAAATGTATATTGGTCAAACCACTAGTGTATACAGTCGAAGTAAACAGCATTTTGAAAACCCAGAACGAGCTCGTTTAAAAAAGATTCACATCCTCACAGACGAAGAATTTAATATGTCCGCAGCATATGATTTCGAGTCTCTTTTAATACAATATATTTCAGCGGACGGGAGGTTCAAATTGCAAAATGGAAACGGGGGACTAATAAACCATAATTATTATGAGAAAGAAAAATATTTAGCTAAGCTCAAAGCAATTTGGCCGGAATTACAGAAAAAAGATCTTGTAAAAAATAATCTAGAAGACATTAAAAATAGTGAATTTTTTAAATACTCTCCTTATAAAGCTTTAACCGAAGATCAGTTGTTGGTGGCTGGAAAGCTAGAAAAAAGTATAGTAAAAGGCGATACAAAGGTGCACATAGTAAATGGTGGGCCTGGTACTGGCAAATCCATTCTTGCTCTATATTTACTGAAACACCTAATGGAAGAAAAAGAAACTAAACACTTAAAAATAGCATTAGTGGTGCCAATGAGTGGATTACGTAAGACCCTGCAGCGAGTGTTGCGACGCGTTCCGAAGATGAAATCAAGTATGATTATAGGCCCGAATGATGTTACAAAAAGAGAATATGATCTTTTACTGGTAGACGAAACTCATAGGTTGCGCCGTAGAGTAAATTTGGCAAATTTTGGTTCCTATGACCAAACTAATAAAAAATTAGGTTTTAAAAAAGATGCAACACAACTTGATTGGATTATGAATTCAGCTAAACAATTCATATTTTTTTACGATAAAAACCAGAGCGTGGTTCCAGGTGATGTGCGACAGGAAGATTTTACTAAACTTAATGGTACTAATTATGAGCTTACCAGCCAGATGAGAGCAGAAGGAGGAGAGGACTACTTACAATTTGTTGATGATATTCTAAATGCCAAAAAATTTAAAAACTCTAAAGTAAAAAATTACGAATTTAAAATGTATGGCAACATACGCAACATGGTGGAAGATATTAAAAGCAAAAATGCAGAACATAAGCTAGCCCGAATTGTAGCTGGCTATGCATGGTCCTGGAGTACCAAAGGTGGTAAAGAAGGTCACGACATAGAGATAGACGGATTAAAACTTGTTTGGAATAGTACCAATATTGACTGGGTTAATTCTCCGAATGCTATAAATGAAGTGGGTTGTATACATACGGTGCAAGGTTATGATTTAAATTACGTCGGAGTAATTATTGGACCCGAGCTCTCTTATGATGAAAAAACAAAGACTTTGATCGTAGATGAAAAGAAATATAAAGACATTAACGGAAAAAGGTCTATAACCGGCCCCGAAGAGCTAAAGCAATATATTATTAATATTTATAAAACCTTGCTTACGCGCGGCATAAAAGGAACTTATGTTTATATAGTTGACGAAAAGTTAAGAAAATATTTTGAAAGCCAGCTAGGAGATATAAAAGTTGTGGATAGAAAAGAAAAAAATATAGGAGAAACTGTCCTATCTCCTTATGCTGGAGAAATGATAAGTATTCCTTTAGTAGGATCTGCGCCTTGTGGCGAACCTTTATTGGGAGAAAGCAATATAGAAGAAATGATAATGATAGATAAAAGTAAAATTAAACCCGGGACAAAATATTTTATATTACGTGCTAGCGGGGACTCTATGAATAAAGCTGGTATAAATGATGGCGATCTTGTTTTGTGCCGTTATTCCGAAAAAGGAGAAACAGGGGACAGGGTAGTTGCTCTGTTGGGTGATAATGTGACAATAAAAATGTATGATAAAAAAGATGGACGTAGGGTCTTATTGCCTAAAAGTACAAATAGTATTCACCAACCAATAATTCCTGAGGAAGGTGATAGTGTTCAAGGAATTGTTCAGGAGGTAATTAAAAAACAAATTAATAAATAATACTTATTTCTATGCGTATATAGACCTATGGGGGGCCTATGAGCTAATACCTAAAGATCACCTAAACGAGAGAGTTACCCCCAATTTGTCATTATCAGAGGAAGTTTTATTATTGCTGGATTGAGCTAAAAAGCTCCCTCATTTAAAGCCTAAATTTGATGCTATCAAATTTAAAATTATCCTGGTATACTAAACCCATGCCAATAAAAGTTCTTGATCTCTTTGCTGGTGCAGGAGGATTCTCGGAAGGATTTTATCTGAATAATTGCGATCTTGTTGCTCACATAGAAATGGATAAAGAAGCTTGCAGCACTCTTGAAACAAGAGCAATTTTTTATGCTCTTAAAAAAAAGAAGAAATTAAACTTTTATAATAAATATCTTTTGGGAGAAATTACCAAAGATGATATAATTGCCAAATTTAATTTAGAAAAAGAACGTGATTCTGTAATTCAAGCTGAAATTAGTAAGAAAAATTATGCTTATTTAATTAAAGAAGTAAAAAAAAGACTAATGGGTAAAAAATTAGATATCATTATTGGAGGTCCACCTTGCCAAGCATATTCTATGATAGGAAGATCACGAGATGTAAACGGAATGAAGGGAGATAAAAGAAATTTTCTTTATAAATATTATATTAAATTTCTAATAGGTCTAAAACCGAAAGTTTTTATATTTGAAAATGTTCCAGGTTTAAAGACTGCAGGTGGAGGTAAATACCTAGAGGATATGGAGATTCTCATGAGTGAGGCCGGTTATTACACAAAATATAAAATTTTAAATGCTGCCGACTACGGTGTACCTCAAAATAGAAAAAGAATAATACTTGTTGGCTGGGATAAGAATCTCAACATCACTGAGTACCCAGATTTTGGAGAGGTTAGTAGAAATTATTTAGTTAAGGATTTTCTTTCAGATCTACCGGCGATCAAGCATGGGTACTCAATGAAGTCTAGGAAATATAAAAGTAAGTCGAAGTTTTTAAAGAAAGTGGGCATACAATATCCTTTCTTATTTGACCATACTGCTCGTCCTCACACGAAACACGACTTAGCAATATACAAAATTGCTTTAAAAGAGTACAGTAAAGGTAAACTTCTAAGATATAATGAACTTCCAACAAAGTTAATAACGCATAAAAACACTAAAGCTTTTTTGGATAGATTTAAAGTGGTTGACTATGAAGCACACGCTGCTCAAACTATTGTTGCACACATATCAAAAGATGGTCATTATTATATACATCCTGACAAAAAACAACTCAGATCTATAAGCGTACGAGAGGCTGCAAGGTTGCAAACATTCCCAGATAGTTATAAATTTGAAGGAAGTAGAACAGCTAAACTTAAACAGATAGGTAATGCTGTACCACCAATGTTATCTAGGCTCATAGCTCACAATCTGCTAGACAAATTAAAGAAAAAGTAAGTAAAATTATGAAAGAAATATTTAAACACACAAAGCAATCCTTTAGGGCTAGAGCTAAGCTTCTTTTAGAGCTTGGCGATCAATTAATTAAAGACGAAGGAATTGCTTTATTCGAGTTGGTAAAAAATTCCTACGATGCAGATGCAACAAATGTAACTATTGAAATGCAGAACATAGATTTGATACAAAAAGGTGAAATTATTATCACTGACAATGGTAGTGGTATGGACATTGAAACAGTTTTGGGTGCATGGCTTGAACCAGGAACAAACTATAGACAGAAGCAAGTTGATGAAAGAAAAAAGACAAAGAAATTCAAAAGGAATGTGCTAGGAGAAAAGGGAATAGGTAGATTTGGTGCACACAAGCTTGGAAAAGAAATCAATCTTGTTACTCGAAGTAAAAATAGTAATGAAATTCTTGTTAGTATAAATTGGGAGGATTTTGAACAAGATAAATATTTAGAAGATATAAAGGTTACAGTTACAGAAAGAACCCCACTTATTTTCACTGGAGCTAAAACTGGTACTAAACTGAAAATTTCAAATCTAAGAACTTCTTGGAACAGGGGAATGGTCAGGGATACATATAGAGCTGTAAATTCAATATGTTCTCCGATTGACTCACCTGATTCTTTTAGTGCAAAACTTATTATCGTAGATAAAAATAAACAAGACTGGCTCGATAATTTATTTTCTTGGGATGAGGTATTAAAGTATCGGTTATTCCATGCTTTTTGTACTTTGGATGGCGACAAACTTACTTACTTTTATGAGTTTCTTCCTTGGGAGGTTATGAATAGGGTGGCAAAAAGAAAATATATTGCAGAAGGTAAAAAAGCTATGAGAATAGTTGATTCTGAAACAAAAGATAAAACAGTAATTAATTTAAAAGAGTACAAGATAGGGAAGGTAACCATGGAGTTGAATATATATGATCTAGAAAGTGAAATTCTGTCTCTTTCCTCAGGCAAAATAGATAAGACAGGGTTAAAAGAGTTTTTGAAATTTAATGGTGGCATAAGAGTATATCGCGATGGAATAAGAGTATATGATTATGGAGAGCTTGGAAATGATTGGCTTGAACTTGGCACAAGGAGAGTAAACCTACCGACCGGGAGAATCAGCAATAATATTGTTCTTGGGCAAGTTAATCTTGATAGGTCAGAAAGCAGTGATCTGGTTGAAAAAACTAATAGAGAAGGATTTATTGAGAACAGCGCAGTGAAAGCTTTGAGAAAAGCAGTTGTTTTCGCCATATCTCAAATAGAAAGTGAAAGAAATAAAGATAAGTTGCGGCTACGAGCTGCTTATAGTGGTAACGGAAAGAAAAGAGAGCCTGTCCTAGACGATATAGCAGATCTTCGTAAAAAACTTGAAAAGAAAAAACTCATAAAAACATATGGTCGGGATTTAGACAAAATTGAAACTAATTTCAAAGATATTCGAGATAAACTTTTAACAAGCTCCGGCGCAGGATTAAGCCTTTCAATTGTAATTCATGAAATTCAGAAAATTATCTCCGAACTAAAAGCCATTACGAATAAAGACAATGGTAGCAAAAGAATAAAGCATCTTGTGCAACATTTATCTGATCTTACAGAAGGTTATGCAATGCTTGTTCGTCAAGAAGGAAAAGTCATTGTAAAAGCAAGCGACTTGATAAAGCAAGCGGAATTTAATGTAGACTATCGTCTTAAGGCTCACAATATACGAATAATAAATCAGATTAATGCTAAGAGTGATTTTAAAATAAAATGTAGTCGAAGATTGATTATTGGAGCAATAATGAATCTTATTGATAATTCAATATGGTGGCTTGAAAACAAGAAGCCTGAAAAGAAATCTATTATTCTCGCGACAAGCCAAGAGTTAAAAGAAGGACCCGCTATTATTATTGGAGATAATGGATCAGGTTTTATGGATGACTTGGAGTATATGGTACAACCATTTTTTACTCGAAAACCAGATGGCATGGGTCTAGGAATGCATATTGTAGATGAAATCATGAAAGTACATAGAGGAAAGATAAAAATTCTCAGCCAAGGAGACATCCGTATCCCACACGAAATAAATGGTGCTGTTTTAGCTCTTGTTTTCCCGAAAAAATCCAATGAAGCTTAATGAAACAAAAATTGTAGTTGTTGACGATAGAAAGAAAGACGTAGAAAATTTATTAAAACTTCTAAATAAAAAAGGTATAGCTTTTAATTATTATTACGAAGATGCGGATATTAAAAATCTGCCAGAAAGTCCTTTGAAAAATGTCAGGCTTCTTTTTTTGGATTTTGTATTAGGAACAGATAGTCAGCAAGAGAAGACAAAAATAAGTACTTTACTTACTGTACTAAAGAAAATTTTACATGTAGATAATGGACCTTACGTTATATTGGCTTGGACATTACACAACAGTGATAATAATGGTGATCTAGTTACCCCTTTTAAATTGGAGTTATACAAAAATTCGGATATTCCCAAGCCTATCGCTATTGTTGATCTAGACAAAACTAATACAATGAAAAACCTGAGTCTTATTGATAAAAAACTTAAAAAAACTTTCGACGGTGGAAATGTTTTTGAAATTCTTTTGGATTGGGAATCTAACGGAAGGGTAGCATTAGCAGAAGTGATTAAAACCATTAATGATATATCTTTGAAGGGTATAACAGGTGTTCCTGTTTCTTTGGATAAATTTTCTTCTTCATTGAGAAAATCTACCGAAAGAAATATGTATCAATTTGCGGCTTCAGTATCGGGGAAAGATAACTTAAATTCTAAAAATGGTATTTTAATTGACGCTCAATTTCCACTTGGCGGTATTTTCGAAGATCACTTGGAAAAAAATATAAGAGAGTTAACTCCACAACTAAAAAAATTATCCAAGAAAATTTACAAATCAAGAAACATGTTGAAATATAGTGTTGCAGAACGAGCAGAGATGAACACCTTTTTTCTCTTGTCGAAAAATCCAGAAGCTTCTTTGAAGCCAGGGAATATATATAAAAACACTTCTATTTTAAAAAATATACATAGAAGTGGAAAAATTACCTTCAGGAAGAAAGATTTTTTTAACGAAGAAAAAATTAAATCAGAAGAAAAGAATTGCGGCACAGATGCAGCTAGAATCAGAGCGTTAAAGAATAAAATGGATGAATTTAACAAAAGCATAATTCCAATTTTGATTGAAATTACTCCAGAATGTGATTATGTCCAAAACAGTTGGAAGGGTGCCAAATTTATTTTCGGGGTTTTATGGCCTTCGAAATTTTCGGATGATACAGATACAGAAAAACATATAAAATTAGGAGAAGGGAGGTTATTTCGTAAACTCCCACTGAAATATAAGGATAAAGTATATTTCTTATTGCTCCATTCTGACTATCAATCTATTCTTCCTATTTCACCACTACGATCTATTAAACCAATTTTGAGAGCAAAAAAAGAATTACTTGCTGATATTCAACACTGGTCTGCTTCACATGCTTCTCGTCCAGGTAAAACCGAGTTTTAATTTAATGAAACCACAAAATGAATTAGCTTTAATCATCGGATATTACCTTTCTCGCATGGATAGAGAAGGATATTCCTTGCTTGGCTATAAAACGTTCAGCGAAGCAACTATAAAAATAGGCGAAATTTTAAGTGTAAAGAAGAATACAATTAAAAATATGCGTGATGAGTTTGATCCGTACCACCAAAACAACCGTATTGGATGGAAAAGAGAACTACGTGGGAGCAGATTCAAAATTCTTCAGACGTTTCAAGAAACCGACGATGAAACTTTACTAGAGATTGTTAAAGAGATACTAAGTAATAAAGAATTTAGAAGTACAGAAGAATATCAAGATATTCATAATTTATTCAGTGAGAGAAAGGAATATGCCAAACGAAAAAGAGATCCTGTATTTGTGGTTCGTGGTCCGACGGGAAAAGCTGCAGAAAAATATTTCGTAGAGTATTTTAGAGAAAATTCTTTACCAGTTGCTGGAAAATTAACAGACAAAAGAGAATTCGGTTGTGGGTATGATTTCGATATCGAAACTAATGGAGAAACCTTTTTTATTGAAGTAAAAGGATTAACATCAGAGGATGGAGGAATATCATTTACAGATAAGGAATGGCGAACAGCCCTGAAATACGGAAATAAATATTATTTATTTATTGTTAAAAATATCTCATTAAATCCTTTTCACAAGATAATTCAAAATCCCGCAGCTAAACTTAATCCAAGAAGAAATATATATACAGCTATTCATGTTAATTGGGGAGTTTCAGCTAAATACCTCAAGTAGAAATAGTTAAGTTGTATATCTACGAATAAGCAAGGACTGTCTTTGCGAAAAATAGTACGTATCCGTATTCGAATACGTATATTGAGCATGATCTAAGAAAAAGGGAGTATAATACTCTTATGATCAAAGAATACATTGCATATTTTAAAGACAATCCGGAGCATTTGTGGTTTAAGAGGAAGCTATATGGCTGGGGCTGGGTGCCGGTGCGCTGGCAGGGGTGGGTTGTGATAATTGTCGGCATAACTATTGCTCTCGCTGGTATTCGTATCGGGGAGGCTGATGATGCGCCGGGCGTAGCTGGCCTGGGTATCCTATTAGCAGTTGCCCTTATATTCTATTTTGGCTACTCTAAAGGCGAAAAACCCCGCTGGCAATGGGGCCCGCCAAGAGATAAAAACTAAACTGCTTTAGTTTTTTCAACTTGGCGGGAGGCGGAGCCATAATTTTCGAGCACGAAAATGGGCGAGCCGGGGTCGCGAAAATTTCGAGCGACGGCGAGAAATTATTTGTGATCGCTAAAATGGTGGAACTGGAAATCCCGCAGTTATTAACATTCCAACATTCTCAAGAATGTGAGAATGTTATATAATTAGCATATGGCAAAAAAATTAAAAACATTTAAACAACTCGAGAGGCATTTTAAAGGAGTCGCAAATCATCGCCGAGTAGCTATTTTGCTCATGGTTTTAAAGAATCCCGGCATGACACTGGAATCCATTGCCGAGAATTTGGACTGTAATGTAAAAACAATTTCCGAACATACTAGGCGTCTAGTGCAAGCGGGATTAGTAAACAAAGAATACAAGGGAAGGAAGGTCGAACATCAAGTTTCCCCATACGGTAAAATTTTCTGCGATTTCATCACCCATTTCTAACATTCTAATATTCTTAAGAATGTGAGAATGTCAAAATAATGTATTATCTTTATATTCTAAAATGCGCGGATGAGACTTTGTATACGGGGATTACCACGGATTTGAAGAGGCGGGTGGGGGAGCATAATGGGGTGAAGCTGG
>Ga0209542_10014422_pt1 | contig 13456 bp, 14 predicted proteins | sample RifCSPhighO2_01_FD_184028 | JGI IMG/M metagenome (GOLD analysis project Ga0209542, IMG submission 184028) | Soil microbial communities from Rifle, Colorado - Rifle CSP2_plank highO2_0.1 (SPAdes) (version 2) | ecosystem: Environmental > Terrestrial > Deep subsurface > Rock core/Sediment ... | reverse complement strand
GAGCCTTGACTGCACGCTGCTAAAAGTCCCTCTCTCAACCTCTGTTGAGAGGCTTGCAGTCTTTGTTATCTTCCTGTCCTGCACTTCAGGGGCAAATCCCTCATCATAATAAATAGGAGCAATGCCTCTGCCATAGGAAGGAGCTGCTGCTGACTCTGCCATTGTCAGGCCATATCCTGCTGCAGATTTATAGGCTGCAATGCCTCCTACGCTGCTGCCCAATCCTCCTCCAAAGACTGAGAAGACAAGCAGCACAATAACAAGAAGTGCTATGAGCCAGTTCTCCTTGATTGTTTTCCATTGGTCTTTTAATGTCATTTTGATGCCTCCAAAAAAGGTAAAACCTCTTTTTATTATAATAGTGCGTCCCCATATAAATAGTTTCTGAAGAGTTCAGGTTGGGTTGAAGTCAAAGGAACCATGATTCCTAAGAAGGCGAATGGATTACCTCTTCCTGTGCGCCATAACCTCTATTCCTGTAAGGAACCTTGTTATCTTTATTGATGCCACAAGCATCAAGGCAAGGCCGATAATAAAGCTTATATTATGGATTAAAGCAACTGTCTGATCATATAGAAGATATTGAAAAAAGGTCACGTCTATCAGAGAAAAGGTCACAAGAAACAAGCCTGTGGCAAAGTATATGAATGGAATCTCAAACACCTCTCCGCTCAGCTTCCTGCTGTTCAGATATGTGATGATTGAAGCAACAAGTCCCAGAAGAATTGCAATCATAAGAAGTATTGAGCCTGCGAAGGTCACAGGACCCACCATAGTCATTGCATCAGTTATAGCCATGTTTGTGCCTCGTTTTTACAGAGGTGTATAAGGTTATATTTATAAATATTTAGGAAATAAAAATAGCCCTGGACGGATTCAAAAGAGCGGCTCGCTCCCCTAGGACGCGAATTAGTGTGGGATTTCGTTGCACTCAATCCCACTCCATGCGCTTCTTTGATTTGCTTCTTGGATTATCATAGCCCCGCACGGATTTGAACCGTGGTCATCTGGTCCAGAGCCAGATATCCTTGACCGCTAGACTACGGGGCTGTAAAGCGCCTGGAATTGGGGAACATATTTAAATATAACTGTTCGGCATGAGTCATATATGACAGGATGGGACAAGGACCAGTTTGTGCATCACTGGAAGTATTATCCGGTGCCAGCGAGACCCTCACCTTCTGAGATTGACTTTATTAGGAAAAGAATCATTGAAAAGGGAAAGGATTCTACAGTCCTGATATTGGGATCAACACCCGAATACAGGAATATGTGTGGAGAGATTGGTGTAAAAGTAACCTGCTTTGATTTCCTTAAGTATAACTATGAGTACCTTTCAGATGATGTTAAACATAAGCCAGAAGAAAAGTTTGTTGAGGGCAACTGGACAGGTAAAGCAATAAAAGAAAAGTTTGACTTTATTCTAGGAGACCATGTCATTGATGTTATAAGGAAGCAGGATGTTGAGAAGCTTCTTGTCAATTGCTCTAAAATGCTTAAGAAAGATGGCATGCTCATATTAAGAACCTATGTAAGGGAAAAAGGAGAGAAGATCACTCCTGAACAGGCTTTGGAGATCTACAGAAAAAAACAAAGGAAGAACAAATCCATAAACTTTCTCTCATACACGCTCAGAAACTTCTATTTAAGTGTTTATGGCTTTGAGGAGGATTATCTTGTGACGAGGGATGTATGGAAAGCAGTGAAAGATCTGCATGACAAAGGGCTTGTAAGTGATGAAGAATCAGAGCTTTATAGGAAAATTGATGTGAGCAACAGGGATTTCCAGTTCTTCATCCCATTGAAAGAGTGGCTTGAGGGCATGTTCTCAGGCATTTTTAGTATTGCTGAAGTATATAATGGAACCGAAGAATATATAAATAATCAGATTCCGATGCATGTATTGACGCTAAAATGAACCTAATAGCCCAGGGGGCAGAAGCAAAGCTGTTCCAGGACAGGGAAGTGATACTCAAGCAAAGGTTTGAGAAGTCATACCGTCATCCACTGATAGATGGCATGCTCAGGAAGCAGAGGACAAGGAGCGAGGCAAGGATTCTTGAGAAGCTTGCAGCAGCCAGTTTCCCAAGCCCCAGAGTATCTGATTTTGACGATAAAAAGATGGAGATAAGGATGCAGAAGATACAAGGCGTACTGCTGAAGGATGTCCTGCATGAGAGGCATGCTGAATTCAGCAGGGAGATAGGCAAGAGGATTGCAGAGCTGCACAACAGGAACATAATCCATGGCGACCTCACGACATCCAATATGATGCTTGACAGGAACAACAGCATAAACTTCATTGATTTTGGCCTCAGCTTCATCTCAGACAAGATAGAGGACAAGGCAGTTGACCTTCACCTGCTCAGGCAGGCACTAGAGTCAAAGCACTTCATGATATTTGAGGACTGCTTCAGGGAAGCGATTGATTCTTACAGTAAGAATGCCCAGAATTCTGCAATGACACTTGAAAGGCTGGGCAAGGTTGAGAGCAGGGGAAGGAACAAGACAAAGAGCAGATAATTCCCAATACATATTTATACTACTCCTTATTTATAATATTAAGAGGTGATTCCATGAAAGGTTCTGCCCAGCTCATAAAATACCTCAGGATGGGAGAGGATATTGAGAAAAAAGGCATTAAATTCTATTCTCAGGCGCTGAAGAGAGTGATTGACCCCAATTCAAAGAACCTGCTGAAGTTCCTTATCGGAGAAGAGAAGAATCATCTTGAATATCTCATGTCTTTTGAGAGGAAAGCAAGAGGGAAGAAGAACGGCGCAAGGATAAAGAAGACAAAGCACCCCATCTTCAGCAAAGCAGCATACAAGAACATCAGAGGAGACAGGGCAGATACCCTGAACATCTTCAACACAGCGCTTGACATTGAGCTCAGGAGCGCGAAACTTTATTCCAGCATAGCCAGGAAAGTCAGGGACAGGAAGCTGAAGGAATTCCTTAGGAAGCTTGTGAAGTGGGAGACAGAGCACTACAGGCTGATAAAGCTGCATGAGGATGCAATCTACAAATTCCAGTACTGGGAGATGAGGGCGCAGGGAAGGATTGAGACGTAGATGCCAGCCAGAAAAATAAGATCAATAATCAGGAGCAGGCCTACTCTTGAAGGAGCAGGCGTCAGATTAAAGAGAGTTTTCGGCAGTTCTGAAGTTCCCAGATTTGATCCGTTCCTTCTTCTTGACCATTTTGGTTCTGATGACCCTGAGGATTACATAAAGGGATTCCCATGGCATCCCCATAGAGGTATTGAGACAGTGACTTATATGATAAGAGGTGAAGTCAAGCATGGTGACAGCATAGGCAACAAGGGCGTGATAAGGTCAGGAGACATACAGTGGATGACCGCAGGAAGCGGGATAATCCATCAGGAGATGCCCCAGCCATTCAAGGGAAACATGGTGGGATTCCAGCTTTGGGTAAACCTGCCGAAGAACAGGAAGATGACAGATCCGAGGTATATGGGCATAACAAATAAAGACATTGTCCGCACAAGCAAGGATGATGCAGGGATCAACCTCATAGCAGGCAGGATTGGAGGCAAAAAGGGACCTGTCCACCATCTCTTTGTTGATGTTGAATATTTTGATTTACACCTTTCAGGCAATTTTGAGCATAAGACTGAAAAGAAGACAGTATTTGTCTATGTCTATGAAGGTTCAGTCGAGATTGAAGGGAAGAAAGTGAGTGCAGAGCACTGCGCGTTGCTTGAAGAGAAAGGAGATATAAAGATAACCGGAAAGGCAAAGTTCATCTTTGTTGCAGGCAACCCTCTGAAAGAGCCTGTTGCCTGGGGAGGGCCAATTGTCATGAACACAGAGAAAGAGCTTGAGAAGGCATTCCAGGAGCTTGATGAGGGCACATTCATCAAAGGAAAGATTCCTACTAATGTTGCAGAGGATTTCTACAGGTAACAGTTTTTATAGAATGGCTTGCATTTGAGATTGTGATGTTAGTCATCCGCTTATGCTCTTAAAAAATTCCTTTGAAAGTTCCATTGCTTCTTCTTCTGTCTTGCCATAAGGAAAAGAGAGGAACGCAGGTCCGAATTCAGCAGATTCCTTGTCTAGTTCAAGCAATAGGCGGAAATTTTCGTACATAGTGCTTATATGGTATTTTATTGCTTCGTCATTTCTTGTCTCATATTGAAGCAGTTTAAGGATATACCATATTGAAGAGGTTATGTTATGCAGGCTGGAATAGATGTACCTCATCATCCTTTGAGTTATCCTTATTGAATCCTTGTCAATAGAGGGGAAATCATACTGGTCGCCGTATTTTTCGTGTGCTTCTCTGGGGTGCGTTGTATCATCCCAAAAAGACCTGAACCAGTTCTTTAGGTCATTCTCTATTCTGCGGTTTATCTCAAATAACTGCATATACACCTGCGACTTCTCTTTTATAAGATTTGTAACATTGACGGTCTCTGTCTCTATCTTTTTTATTGTTTCTATGTGCTTGTCAATGCTCTTTCTTGCGAAAGGAAGATCTATTCTTCGCTTTTCAAGAAGAGACGCCAATATCTCAAGTCGTTCCTTGAGAGCTTCTCCTTCTACCTGCACAGAGTCATCCTCATCTCTTATTCTTTTTAATTCATCTTCTCCCAGAGTGAAGTCTGGCGGCGGTCCCTTATGGTATTTGGAAGTCGCACGGATCACTTTTTCCCACACAGTGTCTTTGTCTATGCTTAAGATTTTCTCAGCTTCCAGGAAATTGTTTATGAGGCTGTAGAAAAGGCGTCTTAGACTATCCATATCCTTTTCTTTCACATAAAGAACATCTGACTCTTTGTGGGGGATATAGCTTCCAATCACGTCCTGGATATTGTGAAGAACCTCAATCATCTCTTTATAGTGGGCTATTGTCTTCCTGTAGGCATCCTTGACCTTAAGGTCTTCAAAGCTTATAACATTCTCTCCTGCTTTTCTCAGTAGGCGGGCTTCTCCCATCACAATGGGCATAAATGAGTTATTATATAAATATTCCCAAAACCAAAACAATTATAAACCCCTTTTTCTTGTGTGGTCAGGCATATAATCATATACAAGATATGATGGAGGAGCAGAAAATGATCCATGAAAAGATAAAACAGACACTGATGGGAGAGAAAGACCCTTTCAATTGGATACTCGGCCAGTCTGATGTCAAGAAAGGCCTGAGGTCAGCGCTGCTCATGCAGAGGAATGTGATAATCGTGGGCCCTGCAGGAGTAGGAAAGACAACTCTGGCAAAGAACGTCGCAGGGCTTCTTCCTGGCAAAGAGAATAAGTTTGTGAGGGTGCAGGGCTCTCCTGACCTCACTGTTGAGGACCTTATGGGAGACATTGATCCTGTGAAGGCATTGAAATACGGGCCAATGAGCAAGGAGGCATTCACTCCAGGAAAGATATTCAAGGCAGACAAAGGGTTGCTTTTCTTTGACGAGCTGAACAGGTGCCCTGAGAAGCTTCAGAATGCGCTGCTGCAGGTGCTGGAAGAAAGAAAGGTCACTCTTGGAGGATATGATGTTGATTTCAATGCTGATTTCATCTTCATTGCAACGATGAATCCAGAGGATTCGAGCACAGAGAAGCTGAGTGATGTCCTTCTTGACAGGTTTGATGTCCTTTATATGGATTATCCTGAGACTCTGGAGATAGAGGCAAGGATTGTGAGAGAAAAGGGCAGGAAGCTTGATGTGAAAGTCGATGATATGCTTGTGAATCTCATGGTCCTTTTTGTCAGGCTGATAAGAGAGAGCAAAGACCTTGAGAAAAGGCCTGGAGTGAGGGCAAGCCTCGGCCTTTACGAGAGATCACAGTCAAATGCTGTCCTAAAAGGGAAAAAGAATGTTGATTTCTCTGATGTTGAGGAGGCTATTGTGTCTGTGCTGAGCCACAGGATAAAGCTCAAGCCTTCAATACAATATTTAAAATCAGCTGAGGACTTTGTGAAGGAAGAGCTGAAGAAGTTTGAGAAAGAGCGCAAGCTAAAAAGGCTTGATGAAGGCAAAGGCGAGAAAAGTGGTTTAGCGTAGCTCACAGAAGAAGGTTTCAGAGCTGGGCAGGGCAGAGGAAGTTCCTGGCAAGCTGAGTATGCAGCATATTGAAGACAAGCTGATGCATTCTGTCCTTGAAGCAGACAAGGAGACAATTGACAAGGGAAAGCTTGTTGAGTCTGCTCTTGACATGGGAATAAACTCTTTCACCCCTGACCTGATGTTCGAGCAGCTTGTGAGCAATTACAAGCTTGCAGAGCAGATATACGGCCAGTCAATCATAAGAGAGCTTTTAGGAGAGGAGCCAGATTATATCGAAAAGAACATCCAGATACCTGAGTTCCAGAAGCTTCTGAAGAACAGGCTCAAGACAAGGCTTAAGGAGCTCTCTGATGACGGCATTGTGGACAGGAAATTCAACATAACAGAAAAAGGCATAGAGCTTGCTTCTCTGGTGATGTACACAGAAGAGCTTGACAACATAATACCAAAAGGCTTTGCAGGAGAGAGGATGCACAAGAGGCAGTCCCATTATGGCAGCAAGGAAGACATAAAGGAATACAGGAAAGGGAACAGGTACAAGGATATTGCTGTCAAGAGAAGCATCAAGACTGCGATAAGAAGGGGCCACACAGAGCTTGTTCCTGAAGATCTTAGGGTGTTTGAGAGGCAGAGTAAGGGCCAGGTGAATATAATCTATGCCCTGGATGCTTCTGGCTCAATGAAAGGCAAGAAGATAGGAAGCTGCAAGAAGGCAGGGATCGCCCTTGCATACAAGGCAGTCTCTAACAAGGACAAGGTAGGACTTATTGTTTTTGGAGAGGAGATAAAGGCGCAGGTTGAGCCGACAAATGACTTCACAAAGCTCCTGAAGGAGATAGTGAAGATAACTGCCTCCAAAAAGACAGATATAGTGGGCACAATCAAAAAGGCAATTGAGATGTTTCCTAGCGACAATTCAACAAAGCACCTGATACTCCTGAGCGACGCAATGCCCACTGCAGGAAAGGACCCTGAGAAAGAGACAATTGAAGCAGCAGGTGTTGCTGCAAATGCAGACATAACAATATCAATCATCGGCATAAACCTGAACAATAAAGGAGAAGAGCTCGCAAAGAAGATTGTTGAGATAGGAAGAGGAAGGCTTTATTCGATTAGGAATCTTGATGAGGTTGACAAGATTGTGCTCGAAGATTATCACGCAGTTGCATGAAATAGTCGCCCCAGATTGAGTGTGATTTGCTGAGACGCCTTTGAATATCCTGGAAATTTCTGCATATATAATCCAGATTTTCTTTCAGAATATTAGGATTCCATATCTCCATCACATCCAGAAGATCAACAAGAGTGGCTTCTTTCTCCAGGCTTGCAAAACGCTGGAACTCTTCTGCCAGATATATTTTTGGTTTTCGCCATTTTTCAGTGAGATGTATGCTGGTTTCATAAACATCTCCCCTGCTCTTTGGCATCTTCAACTCAGACATCCTAAAAGAATCCAGAGGCAGCACAGCCAGATGAGGGGATTCTCTGTTTGCCTTTCCCCTCTTCACCACAAAAAGCCTGCTGTACCATGGGTCGCAAGATATTTTACTGTACAAAGGGTTTGGCAGCTCTATTCTGTTCTGCACAATCTCTATATTGTATCTTCCCCAGCGCATGCTGCTTCAGATTTCAAAGTTATTTTTAAATCTTTGTATTTTTACCACTAATTGATAGGTAAATTGCATTAAAAGAATATACAAAACATTTATATACTTGAAAAGCTATAATATATAATATAAATGCTTCCAAAGGGGGTGTAATATGGAAGTCAGATGCCTGGATTGCGGGGAAAGCGCAAGGCAGATAGGCCATGAAGTGTATTACTGTGATGAATGCGACAAGATCATTCCAGCAGAGAAAGAGATTCTAGCATAAAACCCCAACACTGCCTTTGTAAGAGGTGATTCTATATTATTTTGTAATATTTTATGCACTTGATTTACCTGATTATTGCGCTAATCTTTCCTAGTCCGCCCAACAATCGCTTCAAAGATGGATATTGGCCGGGTGACGCTCCTCTGCCCCTCTGAGTCAGCATGAAAGGCATCGCTTCCAACCTCGCCACGTCAAGTTGCAGCGGACCAGGCGAGGCTTGGAAAAAAGTGCACCAGATAAAAGTTAATAAGGTGCAAGAACCTAAACTCTCATCAAAAGCTTTAAAAAGCAACCATTTCTCCACGATATCATGAAAATCCTTGCATTCGTTGACACTCATGGAAACAACAGGGCGCTGAAATCAGTGACTGAGAAGGCAGGCAGCGCTGATATACTCATCTGCGCAGGAGATGTCTCTGTTTTTGAGCAGGATCTTGATAAGATAATGAAGAAGCTGGACAGGATAGGGAAGCCTGTGCTCATAATTCCAGGCAACCACGAATCAGAGAAGTCCCTGAAATCCCTCTGCAAGAAGACAAAGAACATTGTGTACATGCACAAGGGTATGCTCAGGCTGAAGGATATCACATTCATAGGCTTTGCAGGAGATGGCTTCTCGCTCACTGACCCTGAGTTCGAAAGGTGGGGGAATAAGATACAGCCTCACCTGAAGAAGAAAGATAAGGTAGTTCTGATAACACACGCGCCGCCGCACAAGACAAAGCTTGACGTAATAATGGGCTCCCACACAGGCAGCAAGTCAATAAGGAAGTTCATAGAGAAAGTTGACCTTGTCCTTGCGATTGCAGGGCACATACATGAGAATGCAGGAGCAGAGGACATGATAAAGGGCACAAAGGTCGTTAACCCTGGACCTTACGGCAAGGTTTATGAAGTATGATCATCTCACAAGATATCTTGTATTGTTCAGAAGGCCAGGATCTGACAGGAATCTCTGGACATCAAGGTCCATGATGTTTACATTCATTAATTTTCTTGTCAGCTTGTCAAATGCTTCATAGTTATCAAGGAAAATATCCACAAGATCAGGGCTGAATTGCAGCCCCCTGTTCCTTCTTATCTCCTCCCTTGCATAATCGAATGTCCTTGCGCTTCTGTAAGGCCTGTCAAACAGCATTGCGTCCCATGTATCTGCCAGGGAGATTATTTGGGTAAGCTCGCCTATGTTTTCTCCGGCAAGGCAGTGAGGGTAGCCTTCGCCATTGTACCATTCATGGTGGTGCAGGACAATGTCCTTTATCCTCTCATCAATGTGCAGGCTTTTGACCATCCTGTAGCCATTCAACGTGTGCTCGTGCATTATTTTTGTTTCTCTCTTGTTAAGGCTGCCTTTCTTCAAGACAATGCGGTTGTCAACCTCAACTTTTCCCACATCATGAAGCAGGCCTCCGTTTTTCAGGCATGCAATCTCTTCTTTTGTAAGGTTCATTTGTCTAGCCAAAAACACAGAATAATCTGTCACTCTCACAGAATGCCCTGCAAAATAAGGGTTTCTCATGTCAAAGTTGTATGCAAGCTGCAGAAGATGCTGCTTGCTCAATCCATCAAGCTCAAGCAGGGTTCTCTGCTGGTTGAGCTCCTGCGCCAGGACATTGGCAAGAGCAGCAAGGCTTGGGCCCTGGATATCTTTGTTGATATAATTTGCCATCACAATAATAACACCTATGCAGTCTCCGTTTGTCCTAAGGGGCACAGTAAGGAATGATTTATCAGCATAAAAATCAGAATCAGTCTTCCAGCCCATGAATGCAGGATCCTTGGAAGCAGTCTCAGTGTACCTTGTCTCCCTTGTCCTGAAAACATATCCTACAAGGCCCTCTTCTTTTGTGCCTGGCTTGAAAACAGCTGATCTTCTCTCCTGGTTAAGCCTCGCCTCTAAATCTGAATGGGCTCTTCTGAATGCTGATGCAAAAGCCTCAAGCTGGTCTTTTTCAGGGTTGTATAAGAAGATAGATATCTCTTCATAGCCCAGCATGTTCTTCATGCTTCTTAGAATATTATTAACGCTGCTCCTGAGATTGCCCATGTCAGGCGAATTGCTGATCTCGGTCGTAATCATGTTCAGGATATCATGATTATTCTTTAGAATGCGCGCCCTGACAAGCTCTTTCTCAACTCCAAAAACATAGTCCAGCAGCTGCTGCACATAAGGATTGGTTTCTGCCAATCTGCTGAGGCCTTTAATCTGCTCAGAGGTTAATGCACTTGACCCTTTACTCTTATCTGCCATATTGCACCCACAAAATATCAGAACCCCTTTTAATTAAGCAGGAATGGGAGTATATATAAAAAGTATATAAATCTTGCTGTCTCAGAACTTCATTATCCTTCCAGGAAAGTCTTTTTTCATCATGAGCACAACCCTTGACTCCGGCTGCTCATCAATGATTTTGTAGCCAGAATTCTTCTCAATCTTCTTTGCAAACTCAACAATATCCTTGTGGTAAGGCATGTTTGCCTTGTCAAGCTTCTGCCTTGAGGCGCCAACAAACATGTATGCCTTCACTTCAAGGAAGTGCGGCTCTGCTTTCTTCACAAGCTCTGCATAATTCTCTGGCTCGACCATATTGTGGCCCTTTACCAGAGTCAGTCTGATTGCTGTCCTTGTCTTGCTTTTCATTCTTTTCATGACTTCAAGAGATTTGTTCAGCCTTTCCCAATAATCTTTGTTCATGGGATTGCAGACTTTCTTGTAGAGCCTGTTGTTTGGAGCAGCTACAGTCATGTACAGCTGTGTCGGAGGCTCAAGCTTCTCCATCACTTCAGGAAGCTGGCCGTTTGTCACGACAAATGAGCTATAATTTCTTTTCTTGAGTTCTTTTATAAGCTCGCTTAGCTTGGGATAATGAAGAGTCTCTCCGGTCAGCGAGATTGCAAAGTGGATGGGATCCTGCGCTTCTTTTAATTTCTGCTTGTCCATGACTTTCTCGTTCCCGCCCATTCCAGAAAGTAGAAGCCTCTGGTATTTTATTGCGTTGTCTATTATCTCCTTTGGATCGTCAACATTTGTGAAAGGCTCCTGATACCTCTTTCTCCAGCAGAAGATGCAGTCCTGGTCGCAGTAGTTGACTGAGACAGAGATCTGGCTGCACCTATGGGAGTTTATTCCATAGAATTTCTGCTTATAGCAGACACCCCTGCCAGTAAGCGATTTCTTGGTCCATGAGCATATCTTGACAGCAGAGTGCTCTCCTATGAAACGATATTGCTGCTTTTCAAGGTCTTTCTTGTATTTGACATCCATAGCCATATCGCCGGGATAACCCCTTTAAATAGATTACCAAAAACTATATAAATGAATCAAAAGCTATTTAAACAAAATATTGCGCCAGTAGTCTAATGGTTAGGATAGGGCCTTGCCACGCGTTAGATTGCAGGCAAATCCACTGGGTTTGCGCTAATGCGCAAACAGGCTCTGATTCGGGTTCGAATCCCGGCTGGCGCATTCAAGAGTCCCCTTAAAATGCAATAAGGGATGATCAAAATGGGCCTGTAGCTTAGCCGTGGGAGCGTGTTACGCAACCCTCGGGTGCAACAGGCGACTCCTAGTTGCTGACGCAACCGGAGTCCCCTAAAAATGCAATAAGGAATAATCAAAATGGGCCTGTAGCTTAGCCTGGGAACAGTTTTGTATTGAGACTGTTAGGCAATGGAGCACTGCTCTTATATGGGAGTGTTTCAGTAAAAAGCTGAAACTGCTAAGTCAAGCAGTGGTCGTGGGTTCAAATCCCATCAGGCCCACTTTAGTGCCCCTGTAGTGTAGACCGGCCAAGCACATCGGATTTTCGTGGTGCAAATCAGAGATTTCCAACAGTTTTTGATTGCATCAAAAACATCCGTTGACCTGGGTTCGAATCCCGGCGGGGGCGTTTATATTTTTATAAGAATTCAAGAATGTTTTTCATTCATCTTCTGCCATTTCCACTCCCTTCCTTTGTTTGATTCGATCTTCTTCAGGATCTCTTTCTCGACATCAATGTCAAATATCCCCGCCAGATGAAGTATCCTCTGCACTGCATCTCCAAGCTCTTCCTTAAATCCGTCTTTTCCTTCAATGTTCTTGTGCCTGTATGCTTCGAATGCCTCTGAGATCTCAGAGTGTATCAGCGCAATCTTCTCAGCGACATTAACCTCATCAGGCTTTGTTCCGAAACCCTTTTCCTTTGCCTGGTCAAGGATGAGTTCTGTCAGTTTTCTTATGGTCAGCTCATTCATGCACCTTATCAAGACATTGGCCATATTTAAGTATTTTGCATGGTTTGAATATCCTGTCGTAACATTTATAAATAACCCCAAAATCCATATATGAACATGAAAAGAAGCTCAAGACGCTGGAAGAAAAAGGGCCAGATGAGATGGAAGTGGCAGCGCAAGAGAATGAAGAGAAAGAAGCGCAGGAAAGCCAAGAAATAGTTCTATATCTATATATTACCTCTATATCCACATATGATTTGCATACTTATTTAATTAATATACTGCAAATCCAAAAACTTTATAAACAACCTCTTTTCCCAAGCATATACTAATCTATGGATTAGTAGATATTCTGCATCGAAAAGCTTGGTGGAAAGCTTTTTTGTAAACGTCATGACCTCCATATTTCTCTAACAGAGAGATAATTGATATTCATGCTTAGCTAAGTCTAAGTATGCTGTAAATTTGGTAAGCAACCCGCTTAAAGATACCCATCTTTAAGTTTTAAGTGTGCGATTTTTATTGAATTCCCGTTGATCCTGCGGGAGGTTGCTGCTATTGGGATTCGACTAAGCCATGCAAGTCAGGGGTAGCAATACACCGGCAAAAGGCTCAGTAACACGTCGATAATCTACCTTTGGGTTCAGGATAACCTTGGGAAACTGAGGCTAAGACTGGATAGGGAAATTGTTCTGGAAATGATTTTTTCCTTAAAAGCAATGCCCAAAGATTAGTCGGCGGCGGATTAGGCTGTTGGCGGGGTAAAGGCCCACCAAACCAAAGATCCGTACGGGCCATGAGAGTGGTAGCCCGGAGAAGGACACTGAGATACTGGTCCTAGCCCTACGGGGTGCAGCAGGCGCGAAAACTCCACAATGCACGAAAGTGTGATGGGGGGATCCCAAGTGCTTATGCTTTGCATAGGCTTTTGCCATGAGTAAAAATCATGGCGAATAAGTGGTGGGCAAGACTGGTGCCAGCCGCCGCGGTAACACCAGCGCCACAAGTGGCAATCATATTTATTGGGCCTAAAGCGTCCGTAGCCGGTTCAGTAAATCTTTTGTGAAATTGTCAGGCTTAACCTGTCAACGTGCAGAAGACACTGCTGAACTTGAGACCGGGAGGGGTTGAAGGTATTCCTGGGGGAGCGGTAAAATGTTATAATCCCAGGAGGACCACCTATGGCGAAGGCATTCAACCAGAACGGATCCGACGGTGAGGGACGAAAGCTAGGGGAGCAAAACGGATTAGATACCCGAGTAGTCCTAGCTGTAAACGCTGCGAGCAAGGTGTTGCGTATTCTACGGGAATATGCAGTATCGAAGAGAAGTC
>Ga0209542_10014421_pt1 | contig 13458 bp, 9 predicted proteins | sample RifCSPhighO2_01_FD_184028 | JGI IMG/M metagenome (GOLD analysis project Ga0209542, IMG submission 184028) | Soil microbial communities from Rifle, Colorado - Rifle CSP2_plank highO2_0.1 (SPAdes) (version 2) | ecosystem: Environmental > Terrestrial > Deep subsurface > Rock core/Sediment ... | reverse complement strand
ACACCACTTATTATTTCGCCATGAAAACCTCCGACGAAGCCCCTAACACTTCAGCGCTTTCCAATGTGCCGAGCTTGGCGACTTCGGCCGCCGCTGACACCACCGCTCCCGCCGCCATCAGCAATTTAACAGCATCCAATCCCACCACTTCTTCCATTGATTTGGCCTGGACCGCTCCCGGAGACGATAACAATTCCGGCACCGCCGCCACCTATGACATCAGATATTCAACCGCGAACATCACTGACGGCAATTTTTCCTCCGCCACTCAAGTAACCGGCGAACCAACTCCTCAAGTTGCCGGCACTTCGCAATCTATGACCGTCACCGGCCTATCAGCCAACACCACTTATTATTTCGCCATGAAAACCTCCGACGAAGCTCCTAACACTTCAGCGCTTTCCAATGTGCCAAGTGCCGCCACATTAGAGTCTGCCGACACTACAGCCCCAGCCGCGATTACTGATCTTGTTGCTTCTGACGCCACTGTTTCATCAATCAAACTTACTTGGAATTCGCCGGGCGATGACGATAACATGGGTACGGCCACAAGTTATGACATTCGATATTCTACCTTGCCGATAACCGAATCCAATTTTTCCGCGGTAACTCAGCTTGCCGGAGAGCCCTCGCCGGCAGCGGCAGGCGCCAGTCAAAACGTAACTGTTACCGGCCTCGCGCAAGACACGACTTATTATTTCGCTATGAAAACTTCGGACGAAGCTCCTAATATTTCCGCGTTGTCGAATGTCGTTAGCTTAGCAACTCTTTCGGAAATTATTTCGCCGGTGATAATTCCGGAGAGGGACGGACAAGTAGTGTTTCCAACTTCAGTATCTTTTTCCGGCAGGGCCTATCCCGGCGGTAGAGTAAAATTTTTCCGAAGAAGCATGATTGATATTCGCGAAACAAATACTTATGTTTTGGATACCGAAACTACGGCAGACAGTAGTGGAAGATTTGAAAAAAAGTTTCAGGCGCTTTTACAGGGCGCGTATTTCTTCGCCGTAGAAGCGCGCGACAGAGATAATCGCAGTAGCGGTATTTTAAGCTTTACGGTAAATTTAATTTCTAACAATAAATTAAACGCTGACAATATTTTTGTGGCGCCCACTGTTGATTTTGATCCTTCAACGGCAACCAAGGGGAATGACGTGAAGGTTTTTGGTTACGCGTCTCCCGACAGTCTTGTGGAGATAGAACTGGATAAGATATTAAGATATAACGCTCGGTCAAATCAGCAAGGATATTATTCAATTGCCGTTAACACCAGCCGCTTTAGTCCAAAAGAACATTTTTTGAAGGCGTGGCAAGTTGACGCGTTAGGCAATCAAAGCCCGGTTTCCCCAATCAAAACATTCAAAATTACATTATTATCTAATCCCAAAGCCGACTTTAACAATGACAATATCATTAACATCGTGGATTGGAGTATTTTTCTTTTTCGCTGGCGGTCTCAAGATGTTAATTTAAAGAAATTATCCGACCTGGACACGAATAATAAAGTTGATATCGTCGATCTCAGCATATTTTTAAAAGCCATAAAGGGATAATATATGCGTCATGTAGGTGGATTTCGGGAACCGATAGGAGCTTCTATCGGTTCCCGAAATCCCAAATATTGATTCTATGATTTTAGAAATTTCCGCGATATTGTATAATATAAGTATGCGCTCTAAATATTTTCTATCCGTCTTATTTTTATTTTTTGCCTTTGGCGCTTTAGATATTTCAGCCGCGACCTTATCTTTATTGCCGAAAGGCCAAACCTTTAACATGGGGCAGGAATTTACGGCGGATCTTGTCGTCAATACCGAAGACGTCAAAATCAATGCCGCTCAAGCGGTTATTAATTTTCCGCCAGAGGTGTTGCAGGCCGTTTCGGTGGACAGAGGCAAGTCCATATTTAATTTTTGGGTTGAAGATCCCGTCATTTCCAATGGGAAAATAAGTTTTATTGGTGGCACTTCCGAAGAAATCTCCGGAGCGCCATTATTAATTTTTACGGCGAAGTTTAAAGCGATCGGGGCTGGAAAAGCGGACATTACTTTATCCGAAGGAGTGGTAACTGCTAGCGACGGCAAAGGAACTAATGTGTTATCAACAGTAAAGGGGGCCAGCGTGGCTGTTTCCACGGCCGTAGTTCCTCCGGAGCCGGCGCCTATTGTTCAAGAACAGCCAAAACGAATTATTCGAGAACCGGCGCCGGCGGCTAAACTACCGTCTATCCCGGAATTAACGGTAAGTCTCTACCCCGATCCTTCTAAATGGTATGGCCATATCGGAGATGTAATTGTTCTTTGGAATGTCCCGGATGACATAATCCAATTGGCGGCTATAGTTGATCAAATACCAAAATCTGTTCCAACCAAATTCGAAAAAGAATTATTTAACGGCAGAAATTTCGGCCCATTAAAGGAAGGGATATGGTATGTTCATATCCGATTCAAAAACAATATCGGCGCCGGACCTACGGCTCATTATCGGCTTGCTGTTGACGTTGCGCCGCCGTTGCCTTTTGACATTGAATCTTTTGAGGGCCTAAAGATTTCCGGGGTAGAAGAAGAATTAAGAACTGATAATCCTCAGCCGTTGCTGTATTTTTCCACCAATGACGCTCTTTCGGGAATGAGCCATTATCTCGCGCAAATTGACGGCGCCGAAGCCATTAAAATTGATCAGGGCGAACTGAAATTGCCGATACAGACTCCCGGGAAAAAGAAAATCGTTGTAAGCGCCGTGGATAACGCCGGGAACGTTCAGGCGCGATTTTTGAATTTGGAAATATTGCCGATTCCATCGCCAACAATTACTTTCGTAAGCCCGAGTATTTTTGCCGGTGAAGGGGATTTATTGGTACGAGGAACTTCGCAAGACGAATTTATAATTAAAGTTTCTGTCAGAAAAAAATCGGAGGATATAGTCGTTGAAGGGATAGCGACCGTGGATAAAAGCAGCAATTGGGAAATAGTATTGGATGAGCCGCTTAAGCAGGGAAAATATTTTATTGAAGTTACGGCTCAAGATCAGCGCGGCGCGCTTAGTCTTTCGGTGAAATCAGAGATATTTCAGGTTCGTGAACGGCCGTTGTTTACCGTTGCCGGAATAGGCGTAACTCAATTCTGGTTTTTTACGGGCCTAATCATTGTTTTATTGGGCGGCTTTGTTTTAGGGTGGATTTTTTATAGAACATGGCGCGTTCAATTGGGGCGCAAGGCGGTAGTGGCGCAACGCGACGTGGTGACTGCTTTTGATGTTATTGGAAAAGATATAGATAAAATGTTGTCCAGTTACGCCGATAAGCGTCTTAATAAGCGCGAAGCCGCGGAAGTGGAGTTTTTGCTTAGAAAAATTAAAGAAAATTCGCAAAAGATGCAAAAGTACGTGGTTGAAAATATAGAAGAAATTCCAAAATGAAGAAATACCTGCTGATTTTATTAATAATATTTTTAGGACACCGATCCCTAACTGCCTCGGCCGCGATTTTATACTTGTCGCCGGAAACACAAAGTTTCGGCGTCGGTCAGGAGTTTACGTTGGATCTTTTGTTGGATACGGAAAATGTAAATATCAATGCCGCTCAGGCCGTTATTCATTATCCGCCCGAGATACTGGAATTTGTTTCCGCGGATCGCGCTAAATCCATATTTAATTTTTGGGTTGAAGAGCCTGCCTTTTCTAACGGCGCTTTAAGTTTTATCGGTGGGACGGATCGCGACGTCTCCGGAAAATCGTTATTAATTTTTAGTTCCCGATTCAAAACGATCGGAGCGGGCGCCGCCGCGTTCACTTTGTCGGACGGAGTAGTGGCCGCCAGCGACGGCAAAGGAACTAACGCGCTGTCATCCATAAAAGGCGCGAGCGTGGCAATTTCTCCAACCGAAATATCTGTGCCCGCGCCGCCGCTTATTCAGGAACAGCCGCAGAAAATCGTGAGAGAGCCCGCGCCCGCGTTAAAATTGCCGACTTCGCCGGAGGTAAAAGTGAATTTATATCCGGACCAGTCCAAGTGGTATAACTATTTTGGAGAAGTAATCGCGCTTTGGAATGTCCCAGAAGATGTTATTCAAGTAGCCGCCGCCATTGATCAAAATCCCAATACGATTCTAACTAAGTTCGACGCGGAATTATTTAACGGCAGAAACTTCGGCCCGTTAAAGGAGGGGATATGGTATGTTCATGTCCGATTTAAAAATAATATTGGCGCCGGACCGACTGTTCATTACCGCTTATCTCTTGACGCGATTCCACCGGTTGATTTTGCGCTTTCATTCAATGAGGGAATTGCCACCGATAATCCCCAGCCGACTCTTAATTTTCAGACTAACGACGCTCTTTCCGGCCTGGATCGTTATGAGCTTCAAATTAATAGCGGCGCGGCGATAACAATTTCGGCGAATTGGTCTTATTATCAACTGCCGTTACAAGCGCCGGGCAAGCATTTGATAAGGGTAGGGGCGATAGATAAAGCGAATAATGTAACCGAAGGTAATATAGAAATAGAAATTATTCCCATACCATCTCCAACAATTACTTTGTTAAGCAAAGATTTTTTGGTAAGAGGCACTGCCGCTGAGGAAGTTACGATAAAGATACTCGTAAAGAAAAAGACCGGCGATATTGTCGCCGAAGGAGTCGCCGCGGCTGATAAAAGCGGAAATTGGGAGGCATTGATAAATCAACCGCTTAAGAAGGGCCAGCATTTCGTGGAGGTTACGGCTCAAGATCAGCGCGGAGCGCTTAGTCTTTCGGTGAAATCAGAGTTATTCAAAGTTCGCGAAAAACCTCTAATTACTATAGCGGGAATCGGGATAACGCAGTTTTGGTTTTTTGCCGGCCTGTTGATTCTTTTATTGGTTGGCTTTGGCGTTGGCGGATTTTCTTATCGAATATGGCGTACTCAACTGGGGCGTAAGGCAGTAGTGGCCCAAAGAGATATTGCCGCGATGTCAAATTTGCTTCAAAAAGATATTGATAAGATATTAACGAGTTACGCCGATAAACGGGTGGATGAACGGGAAGCGGCGGAAATTGAGTTCCTCATTAAAAAAATTAAAGATAATTTGGAGAAAACTAAAAAATACGTAACCGAGAATATCGGAGAAATCTCCAAATAATGGATTAACTTATGGCTTTTTCTAAATTCGGATTAAAAGAAGAGAGCGGCAGGGTCGCGGCAATGAAAAAATTACTGAAGTTTTTTATTTGGACTTCGCTTGTGCCGCTCGTTTTAATTTTTGGCATTAGCTATTTCTCGGCTCAGTCAATTTTGAAAGAAAAAGCCGGAGAGTCATTGTTGACCTTGAACAATTCCAAGGCGGAACAGCTTAATCTATTTTTAGAAAAACTTAAAGTTCGCACGGCTGACTGGAGTTCGGACGGAAAAATTAGGGGCACGACTGAAGAGATTGGGGCTCAAGGCTGTAAAGGCGCGCCGCTTCAAGATTGCAGTCTCGCGGCCGATCTTTCTATTTATCTAAGAGATAAAAAGCTTCCCCTTGATCCGACCTTTGTCCTAGTTGATGTGTTGGATATAAATGGCATTGTTGTTGCTTCAAGCGATATTAATCGTCTTGGCCACGACGAAAGCCGAGAGCGCATTTCTTTTGAGCAAGCGAAAAGCGCCGCTTTCGGTCAAGCCGTGCTTGTGCCGGAACTGGTTCAGGAGCCGGATGAATTGGAGGGCAAGCCAATGCTTCATATAGCCGCGCCGCTGGTGTCGTTTACAACTGGGAAAATTGTCGGCGTTTTCTTAGCCCATACTTTAAACGATGAACTCAATGCCGTAATAGCGGTGGAGGAGGGTAAAACTTTGGAAACCTATTTGGTTAATGCCGAAAAACTGATGATTACGCCGTCGCGGTTTATGTCCGATGCGGTTTTAAAACAGGGCGTAAATACGCCGCCGGCGCGCGCCTGCTTTGAAGATGGTAAAGATTTTCAAGGCGAGTATCTGAATTATCGCGGAGAAAAAGTTCTCGGAGTTTCAAAATGCCAGTCGCAAAGTTTGGGAGCAATAATCACGGAAATAGATGTTTCCGAAACTCTGAGGAGCGTGAATCAATTTCGGAACATTTCTCTTATCTCTTTGGCCGCTCTTCTTTTTTTCGCGATTGGCTATAGTTTGTTTGCCGGTAGAGGGTTGGTGCCGCAGGCTACTACTACTACTACTACTACTACTACTACTACTACTACTACTACTATTACTACTACTATTATTACTACTATTATTATTATTATTGGCGTTAGCTTTTCCTTATTCTTTTCAAAAACATTAAGTTCATTTGCCTGGCGGATGAAAACTGAACCGGTTTTTGATTTGGTTCAAGGCCAGGCCGAGCGCCATATTAAAAATGTTGAGCATTTTACCCGATGGCAAAGCGAGGAAGCGCGGTGGCACTTCGCGGATTTTGTTTCGGAGTTAAAACTCTCTCTCCCGCCAATGGCCGGCGTAAAGATTTATAACAGCGAAGCGATTCTAGTTTATTCTGACATTATCAAGGAAAAAATTGGGCAAAAAGAAGAAGAGGAAGATGTTTTAGAAGCGTTAAGGGGCGAACAAAAAATTGAAACCGCGGAACCGGAAATCCAGAAAGAATTTGGACTCAGAAATCTTTTAGAAATTTATACCCCGATATATTTAGGCGGCAGGCAGCCGGTTGGCGTGGCAGAAGTCTATTTTAACATCGCTGACCTTGTTGTTTTTATCCGCCGTTTGCAGTTTTTCGTCTGGATTCTTATCGCGGTTTCACTGTCGGCGATATTTTCACTTTTGCGCTTTGCTTTTGGCCGCCAAAACGCCCAAATTACTCGTCAAGCCAAAGAACTTGCCACTATCATCGAAAGATCGCCTCACGGCATTTACACCATCAACAAAGATGGCATTATTGAATTTTTTAATCCCAAAATGGTTGAAATCGAGGGTCTTAAAAGCGCTCAAGAAGCAATTGGGCTTAATGCTCTGGAATTGTCAAAGTATAAAGACGTAGGTCTTGATAAATTTTTCCGCGAGGGGCTTGCCGGTAAATCTTTTACAACTGAGATATGCCACATTTCTTCCGTCACTCAGAAAGAACGTTATTGTCATTATTTTGGCGTGCCGATTTTTGGACCGGATGGCAAGACCGCTGAACGATTACTTTTAATGGTAGAGGATATTACCGAGCGTAAGCGTCTGGAAGCAGAACTGGCGGAATATACTAAAAAACTTGAATTAAAAGTAGCTGAGCGGACTCGCGAACTTGAAATATCATTGGCAGAAACAAGAAAACTTGCGAGTATCGTGGAATCTAGTTTTGAGGGAGTGATTATTGTTGATCAAAAAGGATTAATTAAGTATGTTAATCCAGCATGGCAGAAACTTACCGGCTGGAACGCCGAGGAAGTAATTGATAAAGTTACGCCGAGCATTTTGAAATCCGGCAAACAAGACGCCAGTTTTTATAAAAAAATGTGGGATGTTATTAGCGGCGGGCAGGTATTTTATGCGGAAATTGTGAATAAACGCAAAGATGGCAGCCTTTATGATGCCGAAGTTGTAATATTTCCCATAAAATTTGGCGACGAAGTGGTTTATGTCGAAATCTCGCGCGATATTAGCGAAAGGAAAAAATTAGATGAGGCAAAAACAAGCTTTATCTCAATTGCTTCTCATCAGTTGCGCACGCCACTTAGTTCTATGCGTTGGATTTCGGAGATGTTCTTGAGCGGCGATATGGGCCCGCTCACTGATGAACAAAAATCCTTTATGCGGGATATTTATAAAAGCAACCAGCGCCTGATAGATTTAGTAAATATACTTTTGATTTCAACTCGTCTGGAAGCCGGGAGGATCAGTATCACGCCCGTTCCGGCAGACCTTGTCCTTCTCACAAAAGAAGTTTTAGATACCGTTAAGTCGCTAATTGACGCTAAAAAGTTGCAAATTACCATCAAAGTTGTTTCTAAAACCATTCCTAAAATTAATCTGGAGCCGGAGGTTTTTCGACAAGTGATGTTAAATCTTTTATCAAATGCCATTAATTATACTTCTGAACGAGGCAAAATTGACATTAGTTCTGAATTAAAAGAAGACCGCGTCGTATTTTCGATTAAGGACAACGGCATAGGAATCCCCCAAAAAGAACAGCCCAGGATCTTTCAGAAATTTTATCGGGCCAGCAATGCCGTCTCTTTTGTCCCCGAAGGCAATGGGCTAGGTTTAAGTCTTGTTAAATCGCTGGTGCTGGGATGGGAGGGTGATGTTTGGTTTGAATCTGAAGAGGGGAAGGGCAGTACTTTCTTTTTCACTGTTCCATTAGCCGGCGTCGAATCTAAGGCGGGCGCGTTTACTCTTTCACCTTGATATTTATTTATGAGTACGCTCAAAACAATTTTAGTCGTGGAAGATGACGCGGCGCTGCAGCGAGCAATTTTATTTAAGTTACAAAAGGAAGGGTTCAAAGTGTTAGCGGCAAGCTGCGCCGAAGAAGCTAGAATTATATTGGAGTCGACAAAACCCGATTTAATATGGCTGGATATGCTTTTGCCCGGAATGGGCGGACTGCAATTTTTAGAATTACTGCGTAAAAAACCAGAATACAAAGCAATCCCGGTTATAGTTGTCTCCGTGTCATATTCGCGAGAAAGAATTAAAAAAGCTTTTGAACTTGATATCATAGATTATATTGTAAAAAGTCAGCATGAGTTAAAGGATATCGTAGAAAAAGTAAAAAAATATTTAATCACGGGTTCCCGAAACGGATAGATTGGATTTCGGGAACCGATAGGGGTTTGTCCTATCCGTTCCCGAAATCCTAAATATTGAACCGCCGTTAGTTTCGGGAATCTTGAAGTTAAGAGTCCCTAAATTTGTTCGCAATATGAAAAAGCCCAATAACCAACCCCGGATACTAATCGTAGAAGATGAAGCGATAACTCGAAAAGCGCTTGTTTATAAATTTCGATTGTTTAAAGTAGTTGTAGATGAAAGCGTTAACGGCGAAGAAGCGCTTGAAAAGATGAAAAAGCAATCTTACGCGTTGATTTTGCTTGATTTGCGGCTTCCTATTAAAGATGGTTATCAAGTTCTGCAAGAAATGAAAGCCGACCTTAAATTAAAAAATATCCCCGTTTGGGCGTTAAGCAATTTGGGGCAGAAAGAAGAAATAGAAAGGGCTATGGCTTTGGGATGCAACGAGTATTTTGTGAAGGTTAATTTAAACATTGATGAACTTGTTAAAAAAGTTCTAACATCTATTGGTCTCTGTTAATCTATCGGTTCCAGGAACCAATAGATTAGATTTCAGGAACCCATAGGGTTTCCGTCAATTTTTGGGTTTCGGGAACCCAGCGGGTTCCCGAAACCCCCAATATTGATTCCGTGGTATCATTAACCTATTGGTTTCGGAAACCAATAGATGCCTATGCCGCTAAAATCCTACGAACAGTTTTTAGAAGGCAGTAATGACGCCCTTATTATAGTTGACCGCGACAATGTTATTATTTTTTTAAATAAGGCCGCGATTCAACTTCTAAATCAGCCGGAGAAATTTGTTTTGGGACAGAATTTGTTAGATGTTCTTTGTGGGGAATGCGCCCCTTTTATAAGAGTGGCGACTCATTTTATAGATGGAGCGATAGTTAATATCGTTTCCAGGGATTCTCAAAATAATTTTTCAGTGGTAATTCATCAATTAAAAGCGCCGTTAGCCGCGCTTAAATGGACTATTGAAGATATACTTGAAGATGATTATTTAAACGCGCATCAAAAGGAGCAGCTTAACGACTTATATAAAACCAATCAATTTTTGATTAATTTAGTAAATGATCTTTTGAGCGTCTATAAACTTGAAACCGGCACATTAAAGCTTAATCGCGCCCCCACCGACATTATAAAGGTGATGAACGATATTCTAAAAATATTTAAACCTCTTGCTGACAAAAAGCAACAAAATATAATTATTGATTTCGGAAACCAATATATTGGTTTCCGAAATCCGAACATTGATCAAAGTTTATTTACAATGGTTTTCCAAAACTTGTTGGATAACGCGATTAGTTACGCTCCCGAAAGCGCGAAAATTACTATTAGTCTATTGCCGGATAAGCAAAATAATATGATTCTTTCTATTCACAACGAAGGATCAATAATTTCTGAAGAAGATAAACCAAAGATTTTTTCAAGATTTTATCGAGCCGACGCGGCTAAAAAAATTAAGCCCAATGGTAGTGGTCTTGGACTTTATATCGCTAAGCTTGCCGCCGAAGCCAACGGCGGCAGGATATGGTTTGAATCTTCCGTCGAATCCGGCACCATCTTCAATCTATTGGTTTCGGAAATCAATAATTGATTTCCGAAACCAATAGATGTTATAGTTGATTTCAGGAATCTTGATTTCGGAAACCCTACGGGTTTCCGAAATCGCCAAGTTGATTAATCTATTGATTCCCGAAACCAATAGAAGTATCTATTGGTTTCGGGAATCCACCACGGGAACCCAGTCGATTCCCTAAATCCCTAACATTGTATGTCTAAACGAGAATATTTTGCTCCGGGTCAAGTTTATCATGTTTATAATAGAGGCGTAGACAAGCGGAAGATTTTTTTAAACGAAGAGGACCATCTGCGTTTCATTCATAATCTTTTCGAGTTCAATGATCAAACCCCGGCATTTAATATGGGGTATTCTTTCAGGGCGGTTCAGAATAAAAATACCCCACCCGTAAAAAGGAAAACCGAACCACGAAAGTTATTGGTAGATATTTTGGCTTTTTGTTTGATGCCTAATCATTTTCATCTTCTATTGCGCCCGAGGGTAGAAGGAGGCGTGACTTTATTTATGCATAAGTTGGGCGCCGGTTATGCTAATTACTTTAATCTAAAATACGAACGATCAGGCGCGTTGTTTCAGGGGCGCTATAAATCAGTTCTAGTAAACCAAGAACCGCATTTTATTTATTTGCCGTTTTACATTCATTTGAACCCATTGGATCTTGTAACGCCGGAATGGAGGAACAAAGAATTAAAGGATTATAAAAAGGCAACAAAATTTTTGGAATCTTACCGCTGGTCAAGTTATTTGGATTATATTGGAAAACCCAATTTTCCATCAGTAACGCAAAGAGACTTTCTCTTGAAGTTCTTTGAGGGGCCGCAAAACTATAAGAGTCAGATGGATTGGTGGCTTAAAGAACTATCCTTAGAAACTATATCCGACATTACTTTAGAGTAATCTATTGATTCCCGAAACCAATATATTGGTTTCGGGAATCAATAGATTGGGGATTGGCGCCTTCAGGCGCCGAAATCCCCAGATTAAATTCATCAATATTTGGGATTCCCGAAACCAATAGAAGTATCTATTGGTTTCGGGAATCCAGAAATTGAATCCAAACAGAACTAATCAATATTTAGGATTTCGGGAACCCCGCGGGGTTCCCGAAATCCTAAAAGTTATCCACAGTTTTTTGTTTTGCGTCCGAAAATATATGTTATAATGAAAATGTTATTAAAGATAAAGATAAAGAAGACATATAAAAATATAAAATAAACATTGAATAAAATTTTTAAATATTTTTTCCGCGGTTTTACGACCCGCAATAAAAGTTTCCGAAAAGAGAAACTGATTTTGCCGGTTTTAGATTTCGGTCCCGCCGCGGCAGGACTGAAATCGCCAAGTTGAATAAAACCAAATTCAAAGATGGAGCAATCTAAAAAAACCAAAAAACAGCCGTCTCAGAATAATCAAGCATTTCGTCGTTTAGGCGTAATAATGGAACATATGGATGATAAGATTTCATTGGTTGCCGAACAGTATGGCGATATCAAAAAAGATTATGGCGATATCAAAATGACCCTTGATGATCATACCGAGATGATAGCCAAACTAACGGTCAATACGGAAATCGTGAAAACTGATGTAGAATTTATCAAAAACAGTTTGAAGAAAAAAGTCGACATTGATGAATTCGCGGCCCTGGAACGAAGAGTAGCTCTTCTGGAAAAGCATCATTAAGACTCCCGAAGTTTAGAGAAAGTAATCAAAAAATTGAAATCAGAAAAATAAAAGGTCCAAAACAAAAATAAAAAATTAATTAATATGAAAGATTTCGGAAATCCATGGTTCAACAAGCTCACCACAAGCTGGATTTCCGAAATCTAAAAACCTCGGATCTTCTTAAGCAAAACGATATTAAAATAAATAAATCAAAAAGGTCGGATATCGGCTTGAGAAAATTCGAAAAAAATAAAGATTCAAAAATTTGGCTTCCGGGAAGCGAATTTGGATTTCGGGAACCGATAGTGAAGTCGAACTATCCGTTCCCGAAATCCCAAATATTGAATCATGCTTTCGGGAATCTAGAAATTGAAAAATAAAAAATAAAAAATAATGACTATAATTTTTCAAAATATAAACCTTAATAAAAAATTAGTTTTCGCGGTTTTGGTTTCAACATTATTAATAAGCGGAGCGATTTTTTATTCAGTCAATAAAGCTCAAGCTCAACAAGTTTGTTCTGTTTCCCACGACTTTGGATCAGCTATTCCTACCTCGCTTTCTGTTTCCCACGACTTTGGATCAGCTATTCCTACCTCGCTTTCTGTTTCCCACGACTTTGGATCAGCTATTCCTACCTCGCTTTCTGCTTCCGATGACTTTGAGTCGGGCACCTTAACTAATTGGCAACAAGTTTCTGGCACATGGACAACAGGAAGCGGATTCGTTGAGCAGACCAACAACACCCAAGGCGCCTATGAATCTTTCCTTTTCCTCAATCAGCCCACCAACCTTCCCAGCAAGTACGAGATGAGCGTCAAAATGATGCCAATGTCGTCAAGCGCCTCTTGGTACCAAAAAGCCGGCATTGTCTTTGGCTATCAAAATGCTCAGGATTATTACGTTGCCGGATGGCATTACTTTTATCAATACGGAAGTTATTACGGAAGGTTCTCGCTCAGAAAAGGCAATACCAATACCGAGCTGGCCGCCGCTAACATAAACTGGACCCCTGGCCAGACTGGTGATTTGAAGCTTGTGAGAGATGGCAGCAATGTCAAAGTCTATTTAGACGGAGTTTTGCAAATCAATTATGACGGCGCCACTCTCAACGGAGGCAAGATCGGCCTTTATACGAATGATATGACTGCCAGGTTTGATAATGTGGCATATAGCTCCAACAGCAGTTCCGTGGGGTCACCCGATGGCCTTGTTTTTACTGCTGTCAGTGGTATCTGGCAAACAATTGACGGCAGCTTCAACACCGATGGCACGATAAACAGGGCAATGGAGCAAGCCAATAACACCCAAGGCGCCTATGAATCTTTCCTTTTCCTCAATCAGCCCACCAATCTTCCCAGCAAGTACGAGATGAGCGTCAAAATGATGCCAATGTCGTCAAGCGCCTCTTGGTACCAAAAAGCCGGCATTGTCTTTGGCTATCAAAATGCTCAGGATTATTACGTTGCCGGATGGCATT
>Ga0209542_10014420_pt1 | contig 13458 bp, 10 predicted proteins | sample RifCSPhighO2_01_FD_184028 | JGI IMG/M metagenome (GOLD analysis project Ga0209542, IMG submission 184028) | Soil microbial communities from Rifle, Colorado - Rifle CSP2_plank highO2_0.1 (SPAdes) (version 2) | ecosystem: Environmental > Terrestrial > Deep subsurface > Rock core/Sediment ... | reverse complement strand
ACGCTTCTGTCTAGGTTTTTGGCAATAAACCGTCGGCTCTTTCCCCGCCTCAATAATCTTTGGATGCTTTGCCTTTCAAAGAGGCAAAAGTGTTTGAATGTGCTCATGAAATTAATTCTACAAGTGTCTACAAGTGTTCGGATTCAAAGGTTAATCTTCCTATGTTCCAAGGAGGTACTTATGGAATCTTCTCTGGTATTTTTAAAACCCGACGGACTGAGTTTCGAAGAAGACATTTTGAAATTGGTATGTTTGCAGGGCTTCTCGTTTTCAAAGCTCGGACAAGTAGTTTTCGATGAAGTATTAATTAGATATTTTTATCCGGAATTGCCAGAACATATCGTTCAAAAATGTATTAAATATTTTTACCAAAAAAATTTGCCAGTATATACGGTTTCAGGAGTTAATGCGATTGGAGAATTGATGCTTTTAAAGTCTTCAATTCGGCAAATTTATGGGGCAGGTCGTACTGGTGAGATACTGCATTCAACAAGTTCGGTTCAAGACTTTCAACGTGAATATTTCATAATGTATAATTGCATTAATGTTAATCGCGTCAGATAGTCAATAAAATTGATTATCTGACGCTTTTAACAATAGTTTTTGTTGACTCAGCAATTTTCCATTGATCAGTCGCGTTTTTAAATTTAACTACCACCAATATCATTTCCAATTTTAAAATAAGTTTAAAGAGGAATCTCTGGAAAATAAAATATATCCATATTGCTTTTGTGTAAAACTTTGCATCTTTTGCAATAAGTGCGTTCCAATTAATGCTTCGATTTAGATAAGGAAGTAGATAATTAAATTCCGGATAAAGCTGAAACATTTTTTTCATCTCAATATTTCGCCTTCGATAAACTCGATACATATCCTTGATAGATTTCATAGGTTCATAATAGGCTACTGCCGTCGGTGTTTCTTTTATGCTGTTTACGCCGAAATTGTCTAATATAAAACTTGATAAATAGATATCATCAACAATAAGTGTTTTGTCTTTTTCGGTTAAATTTTTTAAAAAAACGGAGTTAGAATTAATTAATCTATTTTTTGTTTCGATTTCTTTTGGTATATACCAAATTCTTGTTGCAAATACTCTGCCATGCAGATAATAACGTTTTGTCTGGAATTCTGCTTGAGTATCATAAAATCTGTTTACTTTTCTTATGAAGCCATCATTATTTAATTTATGTGGAATATATTTAGCGTAAGTTGCAATAATTTTATTTGATTTTTTTAATGTTTTTAATAATTCATTTAGACATTCTTTTTCTATTATAGTGTCAGCGTCAATAAAGATATAAAAATCCGCTGCAAAATTATTCACAATACATCGTTCAGCTTCAACCAAATTTTCGCCATCAGAAAGTAAAGAAGTATTGATTAATTTATTATTTTCAATAAACTTTTTTAAAATTATCAAAGTTTCGTCAGTGCTTGTTGTCGTATTTATGACTATTTCGGATTCACAATCCTGAATCAGTTGAATTCCTGCGAGCACTGATTTCAAACAATTTTCGATGGTTTTTTCTTCATTTCGTGCGCATATACCGACCGTTACTTTTTCCATTTAATTATTTTACATGACTAAACATATTTAGTCAAGGAATCATTTACTGAACTCAACCCTAAATTATACAAAGGAACGTTTTATTTTAAACAGTCAATTTAAACCTTTCGGAAGGATTTTTTTTATGGCATAATTTAGGTATAGATGAAAAATTTATTTAAAGAAATCATTGGCGAAACGGTCGTAAGTTTTGGCATTGCGGAATTTTATGCTGAAAGGGAAATTGTGTAAAGTACGCCTTAATAGATGGGAATGTGGTGTCAACGGATAGCATAGCTACTTCCAACGTAGCAGGTCTAGGTTCGAATCCTAGTGTTCCCGCCAGAATAATTATGGACAAAGTTAAGAGATCAAAACGCTTAGTTGATATAAGTAATCAGGAGGCTCAACTGATCATTGAGAATATACAGAGAAACCCCAGTCTGTACTTGTGGGATTACGGTCGCTTACTCGATCTCCCAGTCGGATTCTTACAAGATATTTCACGCGAACAAAATAGTCAGATTCCTCAAAAAAGGAGGGATGCAATGGATGCTTATAAAAGGTCCATTCTATCATTAAGGACTGTCGATCAAAAACTCAGTCTTTTAAGGATGAATCCTCTGACAAATTTTGAGAATCATCCCCCGATATTCTTCGGTATAGGTGGTGGCAGTAGGAATCTATGCAAGGCTTTACCATTTGATGTTCTTGGTATGGTTTTAACGGCAGAAAAACTAAAGAGAGACCTTCAATTAAGCGAGTGTAGAGTACTCTTCGCAAACCGAATAACCTATACAAACATTTCTAAGAGCCCAGAATTCTCAAAAAAAAGTATTGATCGAGTACTTATTGGCGAAAGAGATTTATTGCAGTTTGTTATAAAAAAACTAGGTTTTCGTGACTGGAGACTTTTTCTTGACAGCGATGTGGAAAAAATCTTTGAACCAAAGAGCGTTAATTTATTTGAGGAGATTATTAGAAACGCCGACCAAACTCATCTAGTTGGCGGCCATCACTACGCCATTGAAATGGCTGAAATGTGGTTGCTCGCTGGGGAAGGCCACGGAGGGGTTAAGCTTGGATGGTTTATAAATAATGAAGATAAAGTAAACGGTGGATATATTATGGATGAACAACCATTTGATGCTCGGTATGCACTTTTTATGGCAAAACAAAATATTTCAAACACTATAACTCTCGCGTATGCCAATGCTGGTGCAAAACTTAATCCTGGACGCGGGGGCGCTCTTGATAAAGCGCCCCCATACATTTGTTATGAGCCAGACGAACGCCTGCTTTTAAGTCCTTTTGAGAAAGTGTATGAAAAATTAGAACGAGCCTCTCTGTCTGGAGGGGGCATGCGTTTCAAGTATTACAGGAAACTTATGAGCGGAATTACAGATCTTTTTGAGGAATTAGTTTTAGGAGCAGATAGCGGTAAGACGATTAAGAGAATCATGGTCAGTGTGCCAAATGATTTTCCACACTCTAGACTATGTCGGAAAATTGAATTCATTCAACACTACTTATTTAATGGCGAAAAAGAGGCTGAGAAAATCTGGACCGCAACATTTCCTCATGTCGTCTAAACAACGCTGCGTCCGCACCCACAAAATAAAGATCTATGACAATTTTAATGTCGACCGAGCATTCTGCGATTTGCTAGAAAGACTATCATGTTCCAAATAAAAAACGGGGATACCTATTCATTAAATGATGTTCATAAACACCAGATTGAAGGCGGAAGTATTTTGAGAAGTGCGCACGCTGGAAATTTTGATCCGACAACTCTGTTGTTAGCTCAAGAGAAGTTTCCAATAATCTTACATGAACATATAAGGGGGACTTCAAAGATTTATGAACCATCTTTTGTTAAAATTAATAACATTAAGATTCCTATTGCCCAAGATATCAGATTACCATTAACGCACTTATCATTATTGGATAATAAAAAATATATAGGGAGATTTAAAAAATTAATCGGTGAATTTAAAAATCCAGCACAGGCCCATTTTCTTTCCTTAAAAAAGATATTTCCCAATAATGTACAATTAGCATCTCAGTTTTTGATCGGACAAGATCCTTTTTTTGAGAAAGCACTAAAGATTTTAGCAAATAGTTTTCCACATCATTTTGTGAACTATGTCAGAAGAGATGGTGAGATTTTCTATCTTACGGAAGGTGAACAATTATCTACGCAAAGGTATGTATCAAAGTCTGGAGAGGAAATATTAATTGAGAAGGGCGCACTTGCAGAGTTGACGCATACATATTGTTTAAAAACGATAGATGTTATTGTTAGTGGCGCACCAGCCAACATAGAAGGGATAGTTATGGACACAAATCTTTATATACTACTTTGTTCTGTTTGTGAGATTTATAAGCATAGAAATGGCATAGAAAGGTTTGACGCGAATGAAGTAACGTTGTTGCATTTCTCCGGCGTTGAAATGATTAATTATTTAGTTTTAAATCAAAAACTAGCCAAACAAAATTCTCAGGAAATAAACAGAATGTACAAATTATTACTTGAATATATGAATAGTGTTTTGCCAAAAAAGTCAATTTTATTTTGATTCCTACGGGAAATCTAAAGCATTTTATTACAAACAATAAGAAATGTGTAAAGACGATGAACGAGCTGATAATTAATCTTAATAAATTGAATACGGCGCATATAATCAAACCGGGACCCAAAGATATGATTCTACAAAACATTAGAAAAAATATTTGTTTAAATCCCGACACTTTAAACGGATTGCCATTACAAGTGACTCAATATGACATGATAAAAAATAGGTCTACATTACTGATACCTGATTCAATGCGTGCCAAGACACCAAAAGAGATAAGGAACATAAAGAACCAATTAGTTAGAGAATCATTCAGATTTCACGAGTCAGAAAACGCAAACAAGAGTTTCAAGAAAGCGCGTGTTCATCGATTGATAAGAAGATTCCGTTACACTATAATAATCCTATCGAAAAGATTTGTTCAAGATGTTAAAAATGTAATGGAGAATATATCTATGAGCAGTTTAAGTAAAGCAAAATTGGATGTCGCAAAGGAAAATCCAAATTTGCCAATGCAATTAAGATTTGAGGTTTCTTCTCTGAAAATAATTAATAAGCTTTTGTCCGTGGAAGATCTTACTTTGCCGACTCGAGAGGATAAAAAAAGAAATATCATCGGTAGAATATACGATCAAGTTCTGGTGAAGTTAAAATGGTATAATTTTCCTAATATACAAATTGTAAGAGGGAATCCGATAGTAAGTACCGAAGATAATTTTGATAATCTTCTGTTCTCTGTGGGAAACGCTGGCAGATCATCAACCTATACTCGATATGTTGATGAAAATCATGTCTTAATGACCCATACTTCAGCATTGGTACCTCAAGCTTTTCGAGAGTGGGCTAAGAAAAAAAGTGATCCCCTTACCTTTGTCTTTCCCGGATTAGTGTATAGAAGGGATGTTATAGACCCCCGTCATCTCGACGTATTTCATCAAATAGATGTTTGGACATTACAAGAAAGCAAAAAATATGGGATTACTAATAGAGAAGATTTATTAAGATTGGTAAGAGCTGTTTTTGAAGCGTCTTGCCCCGATGCAAAGATGATTGTATATGAAGCAAAGCATCCCTACACTATTAATGGCATTGAGGTATATGCAGAAATCGGCGAAGAAAAAATAGAGGTTCTTGAGGCTGGGCTAGCTCACCCGGAAGTACTGCGAAAAGCAGGAATAGATCCTGAAATTTATTCGGGACTTGCTTTGGGTATGGGTATTGAGAGATTGATTATGGCGAGAAAGAGATTGCCTGATATTAGGTTGATTCGCTCAACTGATCCGCTCGTCATCAAGCAGATGGCAAATATGGAACAGTTCAAAAACGTATCCAATCAGCCGGCTATGTCCAGGGATATGTCCTATTGTGTGAGTAAAAATGATACAGAAGAAGATATTTGTGAGGCGATTAGAAACGCCTTTGCTGAGAAAAGTGATCTCCTTGAACAGGTTGAAATTCTGGAGCGGACGCCATTTGAAAAATTAACTCTCGTCGCTAAAGAAAGACTTGGCGTAAGAGATGGACAAGATAACGTGTTAGTGAGAATTATTCTACGGCATCCCGATAAAACCCTTACCAAAAAACAAGCTGCGGAATTATACACTATGGCATATCCTATCTTGCATCAGGGAACCTCTAAGGGATATGAAGTCAAATAAAAAAGGGCTACAAACATAGTTTGTAGCCCTTTGGATACCTAAAAATATTTACATATATCCCTTGTCTCCTTTGTTCAGCTTAGGATAGAGATGTTGCATCCACTCGTTAACCATTGTCCGTTGGAGTGACCCTTCTGGTGAGCGGAAGATTAAAGTGACCACAATATTTTTCTGATCAGGACGGATGCCAAGATTCTCTCGCGCTTTGGTAGGCAGTTGCTCATAGGAAATCTCGGAATATCGAATCTCCTCGATGTAAGTAGCTTCTGGTCCAAGCTCGTCGCGGATTTCTTCGCAAACATCCTCTTCGGTTTGGTCAACATAAGTGGAGAATGAGAGCACTCTTTTCGCGGCAGGCTGGTCAGATACATTGATGAATTTATCAAGGTTGACCATCTGTCGTTTTATCCGAGTATCGTCTGATCTCAGGATACGGATGTCATCGATTTTTTTGGTGATCATAACAAGTCGGTCGAGTCCCATTCCCAAAGCGAGCCCAGAGTATTCTTGATGGTCAAAGCCAGCGTTTCCGAGTACTACTGGATGAGCTTCGCCGCACTCAAGAACTTCGAGCCACTCTTCGTTCACAAGAATTTCAACTTCGAGGCCATTGATAGTGTAAGGATGTTTCACTTCGTTGGCCCGGTACTTGTACCCCGGTACAGTGGCGTTTAAGATTGTCTCAATCAAGTGGATGAGGTCAGGGCGACCGAAACGAGGATTTCCACGCCTAACTCGCCAAATGTCCATTTGGTGGGGTTCTCCGCAATGAATTTTATTGACGACATCTCGGCGATAGCATATTCCAGGTAGAACAACGATTGCATCACTGACACCATCGCGTGCCTCTTTTTTTAGCCAATCAGGAATAGCCGCGGAAGTATGCGTTCGCAAGACTTTATCCGGAGCTACATATCGCGTGTAGCGCGACGAACGCCCAAGATTATCCTCTGGGAAGAGAAGGTCTTCGAAGTTATTCTTGACCGAGACTATAGGATCGGTACGAATTTCTTCGATAATCGTTTCTGAGTAAGCCTCCTTCAATGCCAGCTCTACTTTTTGAATAATAAGGTTAATAGCATGAATGCCATTTTTTGGATCCGTCAAATCCCGGATGGCCAAAGAGGCTACTAAACGTTTCGGTGACATGATTTCTTTTTTCATACCTCATCTCCTATTCAGTTGTGAAGGAATTTCGTCTTAGCTTCTTAATGAAATTCGATCTATTATAGCTTTTTGGCTCCCAAAAATCAACTAATCTAATTTTAGTTCTTTTATCCCTACTTTTTAAGGGATTTCTATGGCATAATTTAGGTATGGGGATTGGAATCTTGGGGATGAAAAAATGGCTGAAACGGTTTTGGATTTTTGGACGAAAGAGGAAAGAAAAATTTTAGTGGAAATTGAAAATTTCAATTATAAGTGATATGTTTAATCGAAATAGTTATATTGTAGTGCTTAACAATTTGTGTCACGGAAGGAGGTGATAAATATGGTTCGTTGCAGTAAGAAAAAACAGGCGGGCACCAACATCAAGAAGCCCAAGCAATTCGAGTGTTCGTCAGTGCCTGCGAGCTACATTCAGCCAAAAGGGCGGTAGCGCGATTAACCCTCGCTTATCTTTAGTCGAACAGGCTGAAGATGAGCGAGGGCCGTTTCTAAGGAATGGAGGTGTTTAATGAACGTCCCGACGACTGTTTTCTGGGAAGTTACAAATAAGTGCAATCTGAATTGTGCCCACTGTTATCTAGGGCAGTCGCAAGAGAAAATGCGTCTTTCTAGAGAGGCGGCTTTAAAATTTACTCAATGGTTGCACGATGGGGGAGTTGAAACTGTTCTGCTCATGGGCGGAGAGCCGCTATTATATCCATATCTTCACGACGTAGTTAAGAAGGCGGGAAGGCACGGTTACAGTCAACATGTCGGTGTTTTGACTAATGGGCAGCTATTAAGAAAGCATGTCGTAGATAAGCTGGCTGACAGCGGTGTGAGTGCGGTTCAGGTTAGCATTGACGGGCTTGGGTCTGAATACAAAAAGATCAGAGGCGTGGAGTTTTGCAAGGTAGACGAAGGAATAGGGCATCTCAAAGAAAGAGGAATTCTAACTCAGGCAAAGTTTACGATAAACAGAAAAAATTTGAACGCCTTTGATGATGTTTGGAGATATTGCCTCGGACGCGGCGTTCTTTTGGGAACAAGTCTGGTTTTGGAGATGGGAAATGCGCAAAGCGGGCTAATCCCCATGCCGAATGAATATTTCTCTTTTTTCGTTAAGTCATTTGAGTTAAAAAAGGAAAGAGAGAAATTAAAGAAAAGAACATTCGTTTTGCCGGATTTTTCCATAGAGGAATACTTGCAGACAGGCGAGCCCTACACAGGGTGCGTCGCCGGCAGGGGTATTTGCGGCATCACTGCCTATGGTAAGTTCGTGCCATGTATTTATCTCTCCGGGTTGGATGTTGTAAAGATGTTTGGGATAGAGCCCCCGGCATTCAATGAGGCATTCTTAGATGTTTTTAATACGCACCCTCTCTTTAGGTTGTTTCGTGATGAGGCGAGCGAGCAATTTGGATGTCCGATTAGAAGGAGGCTAGATGGCAGGGATCGATTTAGCGTTTATGAATTCATCAAATGGGAAAGGAGGAGAAAAGCAAAAGAAAGCGGGTCATAAGTATGGCCCCTTCTTTATTTTCAGAAAAATAATATAATTTAAATAATGTTAATACATAGGCAACTAAATAAATCTTGGTTTAAGGATTTTTTTAATAATTATTATCATTCTATTTACGCTGACTTTGGTATTTTTTCCGATGCGCAAAATAAAAAAGAAACTTCCTTCGTGGCTAGTATTCTTGATATACCAAAGTCAGCAAAAATATTAGATATTCCATGCGGGCAAGGAAGACACGCAGTCTTATTGGCCAAGCAAGGTTATAGCCTTACAGGAGTAGATCTAAGCGATACATTATTGGAAGCGGCTAAAAAATTAGCAATAAAAGAAAAAGTAAAAATTAACTTCTTCAAAAAAGATATGCGAAAAATTACTTTTTTTAATGAATTTGATGGAGTAATAAATCTTTTTTCTTCTTTCGGCTATTTTTTAAATGACGAGGATAATTTAAAAGTTCTGAAGCTATTTAATATATCTTTAAAACCTAAGGGGAGATTCATTTTAGATTTATTAAATGGAGATCAATTTTTAAAACAATTGGATAAATTGCCAAAAAAAATATGGTGGAAGGCAGGCGGCGCTTATGTGCTGTTAGAAGATCGGTCTGAAAAAGACAAAAAAATTATGGTAAATGATATAACATTAATATCTTCCAATAAACCGATAAAACGGGCCCAAAGTTTGATGAAGTTATACAATTTGATTGAAATTCGTGAGTATTTAAAAAAGAGTGGGTTTAAAATTTTGAAAGTTTTTGGCGATTATGACAAAACGAAATTTTTAGATTCTTCTCATAGAATGATCATTTTGTCGGAGAAAATAAAATAAGAATATTCATTTCTCCCGTGGGGTTTATTAGAAGTTTTTATACACGTTTTTTGCCTTCTCTAAGGATTTTTTTTATGGCATAATTTAAGTATGAATGAAAAATCTAGCAGTAGAATTTTGTTGACTGGCGGAACTGGTTTCATTGGATCTTTTTTGGGGCATCGCTTATTGGAAGAGGGATATCGTGTACTTTTTCTAGTGAGGAAAAAAGAGAGAAATTCTCGATTACGGATTCAAGATCGTCTATCAAAGATTTCGCCAGAAACATTTAAAAAATATGAAAATAGCTGGGAAGTTGTGGAGGGTGATATATCACGGCCTTTTTTTGGAATCAATGATGCGAAGCTGGAAGAATTAAAAGCTGAAGTTAAAACAATTTTTCATTGTGCGGCGTTTCTTTCCTTTGATTCTTCGAAAGGGGCACAGTCATATAGAACCAATGTTGAAGGCACTAAAAATGCAACCGAACTTGCTTCACTATTTAACGCCGAACTTCATCATCTAAGCACGGCTTATATAGCAGGAGATCGATATGGGGAAATTAGTGAGGATGAATTTGATGTTAGCCAGAGTTTTAGGAGTACATATGAGCGAACTAAATTCGAAGCTGAGAAAGTTATCCGTTCATGGAGAGATTCGGGAGGAAAATGTGTTGTATATCGTCCTTCAATCGTGATAGGCGATTCTAAAACAGGCATCGCTTTTTCTTTTACCGGGTATTATAAGGTTGCAAAGTTTTTTTGGTATTACTCAAAATTATTTCAAAAAAAAGGCGCGAATGGGATTCGGATTCCGATAATAATACCGATACCAAAAAGTGCGACTTTAAATTTAATTACTGTTGATGCAGTTGTGGATGCAATTTATAAATTATCACAAAGAGCAGAAAGCATTGGGAGAACTTTCCATATTATTCATCCGTATCCGCCAAAAACACAGTTCGTGTTCGAAAATAGTATGGATGTGTTTGGTTTCTCAAATGTTAAAATATGGCCAGTGCCTTTGTTCGCATTTCGCGTTATTGCATGGCTAGGATGGGTTCTGTCATTCTTATTTGCACGCATCGGATATCATTTTAGACAACAAATTTCGACCTATGTTCCTTATTTTGACGGTAGCTCCTTTTTTAAATATGCTGGAGTGAAAGAGGTTTTAGGCAGTTCTTACTTATCACCCTCAATTAATACAAATGTAATTGAGACAGTTTTATCTTACGCAATAAAAAATAAATTTTCAGATAGAGAAAATTAAAATTATGAAAATAATTATACCGCCAATATTTAATTCTAAATCCAGTTATGCTTTTTTGCCGCTCTATATATTTGAAAGCATCACACTTAGTGTTAATTCTTTTAATTATTTTGTTGTTAAATTTTTTCTTGGGGTTCTCAGGATTTTAGTTAAAATTCGCTTGCGTGCTGTAGCAATTTCTTCCCATGTGCATCGCGGAAGATTTTTGCCGCAAGAAGTGGTAAATGATATATATACTCGAGAAGCCGAAAGTTATGAATGGAAGCATCACTGCACAACTAATTTTCGAGATGCTTGGTGGCGAAGGACGGCGGCGTTCCATATTTTGAGCCTTGCTAAAAAGAATTCACTTACGAAAATAAAAATTCTAGATTTGGGCACGGGGATAGGATTATCGTTGGAAGAAATGTTGAAGATTTTTGAAAGTTCAGATTTGAATGTGGAAGCAGTTGGTCTTGATTATAACGTGGCTATGCTGGAGCGAGCTAACAAAGTAACTTTACCAAGAATGTTTAAGGAAGGACTCTTAGAAACGGGGAAAAGAGAGGTTTCATTTGTTAGGGGTGATGCTAGCAACTTACGCGGAATTAAAGAGAATAGAAAGGAATTTTCTTACTTTAATGAAGGTGAGTTTGATTTTGTAACGTTGATATGTGGCGCGGGCGGAATACATCTACCTTTAGAGGCATTCATTGAACAGCTTGGTGTGTTAAAAGAGGGCGGATATCTAATAATAATTGATATTCATCGTCCAATGTATCAATTTGATGAACATTGGCCATGGTTCCTCAGGTTTTTTAATACTGACTTGTTCCAATATCTAGGTTGGAAGGAAATTACGTTACCTCTAGTTCTTCGGGATCTATGGGGTTGGTTTGACCCAACTACACTTTTTTATTTACTGCCATTTACTACAGACCTTCAAAATCTAACCGGATTTGCGGTAAATTATTTTGAAGTTATTTCAGAAAAATGGTGGTTTAATCTCCCCGTCATGACTACCGGTAAGTTAATCCTGAAAAAAGAGAAATACTCTCAAGTTGAATTAATTGATAGAGCGAAAACTCAAAAAGAATTATTTGATTCTTTAGTATAAACCCGTGTCTATAATTGATATTATCTTACTAGTTTCGTCTTTCGTTACTGCTTTTCTTAGCTTAGCAGTTCTTTTTTATAGCCTTCGCACTAAAGCAGATATCTTCTTTTCTATTGCTGCATTAGCTTCAACACTGTGGATATTATCGATGTTTTTCTATCGTATTTCGTCTGATTTTATTTTTATTAATTTTTTTGGACACCTCCTTTATTATGCCGGTATTTCAATTGCCGTTGCATATTATCTTTTCTCCGCAAATTTTTTAAGTGAAAGAAAAATACTATACCCGCTACACATTTTTATCTATGGTGCTTTAATAGGTGCAATATTTCTTTTGCCGAATCTTTTTATCAGATCAATCGACTATTCTTCAAAAACGATGGTTTTTGGTCCAACATATTTTATATATAGCATTTTGATGGTCGGCTATTTTTTAATAAGTTTTAGTAGATTAATCTCCACACGAAAACAACTTAATTCAGATTTAAGAAAAAAACAAATTGACTTCGCCTTTTTTGGTACTAGCATTTCAATTGTGATTGGGCTTGCCTTTGATATTATCATTCCCTTTTTTGGAGGATTCAGATTATTTTGGTTAGGTCCTGCGGCCGTTACTTTTATGGTTGTATCTATCTCCTACGCAATTTTTGAGCATAATCTTTTTGATATTAAAGTTGTTGCTGCAGAGTTTTTTGGTTCGGTTATTACAATAATATCTCTAGTTCAGTTTATTCGTTCTCAAGGTAGTGGCGAGTTAATTTTTAATGGCGTTCTCTTTTTGGGCTTTGCAACCTTCAGTATTTTACTTGTAAGGGGAGTTTTGAAAGAGGTGCGTTTGAGAGAACAAATCGAAAAACTTGCTGAAGACTTGCGGGTTGCGAACGTTGAACTTAAAAAGCTCGATCAGCTTAAATCAGAATTTCTTTCGCTTGCCACTCATCAGCTTCGAACGCCGCTTACTATAACCAAGGGATACGTTTCCATGATACAAGAGGGGACTTTTGGGGTGGTGCCTCAAAAAATTCGGGATGTTTTGAGTAAGGTATATTTATCAAATGAACGCCTGATAAATCTGGTTAATGATTTTTTAAATCTTTCTCGAATTGAATCCGGGAGGATGAAATATAATTTTGAGCCGATGAGGGCAGATGCTTTGGTAGAAAATGCCGTTGAAGAATTTAAAGAGCTTGCCAAAGAAAAGAAAATTGATTTGATCTGGGAAAAACCTTCGGGGCCGCTTCCTGAAGCCATGATTGACAAAGAAAAATTCCATCAAGTTTTGATGAATATAATTGATAATGCTTTTAAATATTGCAAGGAGGGGCATATTGAAGTGAGCATGTCGGAGGAGGCGGGGAGAGGTTCTGCTGACAAAAATGTTTTGATTCAGGTAAAAGATTCCGGCGTTGGCATGACCAGAGAAGAGCTTGATTCGATTTTTAAGAAATTTGCCAGAGCGCAGTCAGGATCGAAGGTAAATACGGAAGGAACAGGACTTGGGCTTTATTTGGCCAAGCGCATTGTAAACGATCACGGAGGTGAAATTTGGGCCCAGTCCGAAGGCCATGGTCTTGGATCCACGTTCAAAATAAGACTTCCAGCAAAAGGCGAAGAAGCCCGCAAAGCAGTTCAATTTAAAGAATTTGTAGAGAAGATATAAAATTTTAAGTTTGCATCTTAGTTAGCGGTGGGTTTGTTAAAAAGCCAGTTCAATAAGTAATCGCAACACTTTGAGATAATCAAAGTGTATGAAATTTAAGCATTTTTCGATCGAAGAGAGAGAATTAATTCAGGAAATGAAATGGGGGCGAAAATCAACAAGGGCTATT
>Ga0209542_10014418_pt1 | contig 13460 bp, 17 predicted proteins | sample RifCSPhighO2_01_FD_184028 | JGI IMG/M metagenome (GOLD analysis project Ga0209542, IMG submission 184028) | Soil microbial communities from Rifle, Colorado - Rifle CSP2_plank highO2_0.1 (SPAdes) (version 2) | ecosystem: Environmental > Terrestrial > Deep subsurface > Rock core/Sediment ... | reverse complement strand
TCGATTGCAGCCAAGTATAAATAGGAAGGGTCTAGAGTGTAGCCTTTAGCCCGGCGCTTGATAAGACCAGCTTTAGCCAAAATCCTGAGCTCCTTACGAGCGGTTTCAGGGCGTTCTTTGGATCGATTAGCTACCTCAAGAGAGGCGAAAGTAGAGCCAGGGTTAAAGATAAATAGGCGCATAATCTTAACCTTGGCTTCTCCGCCGAAGATATGGGAAACAGATTTCATGCGCCTATTCTACTTACTTGAGGGTTACTTTACCACCAGCATCTTCAATTGATTTCTTAAGTGCCTGTGCCTCTTCTTTCTTCATATCCGCCTTGATGATTGAAGGAGCAGCATCTACGAGATCCTTTGCTTCCTTGAGCCCAAGACCGAGAACTTCTTTAACTACCTTGATGATAGCGATTTTATTGGCACCACCATCGGTTAGTTCAACAGTTGCGGTTGACTTCTCTTCCTCGGCTGGACCGGCAGTGGCTGGACCGGTGGCGACAGCAGTAGCAGAGACACCGAACTTATTCTCAAAAACTTTTACTAATTCGTTTAAATCAAGAACCGACATGGATTCTATTTCATCCACGATTTTCTTGAATTTAGCTGGAACTTCTTTGACTACCTCGGCAGTTGTATTTTGTGTATCTTCCATGTTTTTAATTTAATTTTTAACTTTAGCAATTTCGTTCAGCGCAATTGCAAAACGCTGAATTGGAGAATTGATGATATTTACGAACTTACCGCGTAACACCTTGAGAGTAGGAATCTGGGCAATCTCTTCCATCTCGAGAGTGTTCATATAGCGACCTTCGAATACTCCGCCCATAATCTTGAGACTCTCCGGAAACTTTTTCTGGAAAGTGTAAACTCCTCGGGCCGGAGCTACTAGATCCTCTCCCCAGGCGAGAGCCAATTCACCTGCAAGTTCAGGCTTGGTGCCTGTAAACTTCTCTTCATCGAGCGCTCGGTTGGTCAAAGTTTTCTTGGCGACCGTATAAGATACGCCTTCATCTTTGAGTGCGCGGCGCATTGCTGTAGCATTCCCTACACTTAAGCCACGGAAATTGACGAAGACTAAAGACTTAGCGCTTTTAAACGCCTTTTGTAGCTTCTCGACAACTTCTCCTTTTTGAACTTTGTTTATGGCCATTAATTAATAAGGCCAGAGTGGTTTAGTCTCGGTAGGACTTATAAATGCCTACTGTCTTTGACCTTATGGGAAACAGTTTACAGAAACAAAAATTTAATGCAAGTATTTATCTCTTCCCTACTTTTCTACGATTGACGATAAATTTGTTTGAATACTTTTTAGCTCGGCGGGATTTCTGACCCTTGCCTGTTGGCTTGCCGTAATAAGAAATGGCACGTCGGCGTCCGCGACCTTGTCTGCCCTCACCTCCACCATGAGGATGGTCAACCGGGTTCATAGCAGTACCACGAACAGTTGGGCGAATACCAAGCCAGCGAGAACGTCCAGCTTTACCAAGATTTACTAAACGATTTTCATTATTAGAAACCTCTCCGATAGAAGCCCAAGCATTAGCTGGTACTTTACGGGTTTCGCTTGAAGGCATTTTCAAATCTACATAACCACCTTCTTTGGCCAGTATTTCAGCATAGTCACCTCCAGAACGAGCGACTTTGGCGCCGCCTTTATGTTTAAGTTCAACATTATAAACAAAAGTACCAACGATCATATTACTAAGAGGTAGACGATTACCGACGACGAGAGGAGCATTTTCAGAGACTACGAAAGTATCCCCCACCTTTGCAGTGTTGTGGAGAAGTACATATCTCTTCTCACCGTCTTTGTATTGAGCTAGTCCGATAAAGCCGGAGCGGTTTGGATCATATTCAATAGTTTTTATAGTAAACGGAACATCATATTTGTCATAAGAAAAATCCACATCTCGGAAAAGACGTTTATGTCCACCTCCCTTGTGTCTTGTAGTAATGCGGCCGGTATTGTTGCGACCATTACCGCGGCTGAAACCCGTTGTTAAAGATTTTTCTGGTACGTTAGTGGTCACGATTTGGCGAAAATCGATACCGGACATGTTGCGACGTGATTTAGTTGTAGGTTTATACTTTTTCATTAGATGATTTCTATTTTGTCTCCTTTCTTTAGATACACGTAAGCCTTTTTACCACCACTCTTCACTCCTTTCTTGCCACGGACGAAAACTTGTCTAGAAGGAATCATGGCTACGCGCACTTTCTCCGGAGTCACCTTGTAAACCTCACGGATAGAAGCGCTGATAGACTTTTTGGTGGCATCTTTTACTACCTCGAAGACGTAGACGTTGGATTTATCCGCCGCAAGAGCTGCCTTCTCGGTAATGCGAGGGCGTAGGAGAACGTTATTTGGTTTTAAATTAAGATTTGGCATGGCTTATTTATGGTGAGCTTGTCGAACCAAATCTTTTATACCGGGGAAAACACTCAGGGAGACTTCGGGATTTTCGATTATCAAATATTTATATTCAAGAAGAGCCAATGGGTTGAGGTTTCTTGATTCAAGCACTTCGATATTCCCGAGATTATCGAATGCTCGTTCGGTTTCCTTGTTCTTGGTTCCAAGCGCGATAACTGCTGCATTATTTTTCTTTGAAAACATTCTTTCAAATCCTTTAACGGCTGAAAGAGAGTGCAGTGCTTGTACCGCAACCTTCGTCTTAGGTTCAGCAAGAGCCATTTTGTCGACAAAGAGAACTTCTCCGTCTCGCAATTTTTGGGAGAGGATAGTGTAAAGTGCTTTGGCTCTCATCTTCTTCGAAACTTTGCGATCAAAGTTTTTTTCATTTCTTGGACCGCCGGTAACTCCACCTCCAACCCAAATAGGAGAACGGATTGAGCCGTGGCGAGCGCGGCCAGTACCTTTCTGTTGCCACGGCTTCTTGCCCCCACCACGTACTTCGCCACGATCCTTAGTATGGGCGACATTTTTACGCTTGGCTGACATGAGAGAGTCAGCAACCTGTTTAACCAAGTCGGCATTCCAACGAATACCAAAAATATTCTCTGGTAATGTTACTGTACCTGACTTCTTTCCATCTAGACTGTATACCGTAGCATCCATGTTTTTATTTTGCTTTGATTTCTACCACAGTTCCACGTCGACCGGGCACAGCACCTCGAATAAATATCTCTCGAGTCTCGGGCATTATCTTGATGATCCTAAGATTCTTGACGGTCACTTGCTCCCCTCCCATTCGACCGGCCATGCGCATACCCTTGACCACTCGTCCACCAGCGCGACCACCGCCACCGATGGAACCAGCCTCACGTTCGCTATGTTTCTGACCATGTGAGCGACGACCACCCTGAAACTTATGCCTCTTAACTACTCCTTGGAAACCCTTACCTTTTGATCTGCCGGAAACACTGACCATTTCACCTTCGACCAAAGAGGCTGCCTCGATGTCTTGTTTGTCATCAGAGCGCACGAGAAGCGTGACAGGGTAAACCTCCCCACTTTCGTCGAAGATCTGTGTCATTTCTATTTTCTTGGCAGTAATCTTTTTCATTTTGTTACTTGTAGTGAGCGTAGTCGAACTAGACCAACTTCACATCAATGTTGACTCCACTTGGTAGATTCAGGTTCGTAAGTGATTCGATAATCTTGGGAGTCGGGTTCAGAATATCGATTAATCTCTTGTGAATTCTCATCTCGAACTGCTCTCGCGCATTTTTGTAGACAAACGCGGCACGGTTGACCGTATATTTCTTAATCTCAGTCGGTAGAGGAATCGGACCTTGCACCTTGGCGTCATAACGAAGAGCGGTGTCGATAATCTGCTTGACTGAGACATCCAAGATCTTGGACTCATAAGCTCTGACTCGAATACGCAAGCGCGAAGTTACCTCTTCTGCCTTCGAGACTTTTAGAGCCTTGGGCTTGAGAGCTTTTTTCGCCTTGCTCTCCGTAGCTTTAGCGGAGGAGCGGGTTTTTAGAGGTGCTTTAGGCACGAAAGTTAAGCAATAACCTTGGTGACAACGCCGGCTCCAACAGTCTTACCACCCTCACGGATAGCAAAGCGTTGTTCGTTCTCAAGAGCGACAGGAGCAACCAATTTAACAGTAAAGGTTGCTGTGTCTCCTGGCATAACCATTTCTACACCCTCGGCGAGTGTTACTTCACCAGTAACGTCAGTAGTACGAATGTAGAATTGCGGTTTGTAACCTGTAAAGAACGGGGTGTGACGACCGCCTTCCTCCTTCTTCAAGATGTAGACCTCGGCAGTGAAGTTGGTATGAGGAGTAACAGAGCCAGTCTTCGCAAGAACCTGACCTCGGTGAAGATCTTCTTTCTTAACACCGCGAAGCAGGATTCCGGCATTATCTCCGGCGTCTGCTGTCTGGAGAGATTTGTTGAACATTTCAATACCGGTGATAACAGTTTTGGAAGTATCTTTGATACCAACAATTTCTACTTCTTCTCCAACCTTAGCTCGACCTCTTTCTACACGACCGGTAACAACTGTACCGCGACCTTCGATAGAGAAGATGTCTTCGATAGGCATGAGGAAGGGCTTATCAAGCTCGCGAACTGGAATTGGGAAGTAGGTGTCGAGAGCGTCTGTAAGAGCGAGAATTTGCTTGGACCATTCGTCATCCACTCCGCTTGCTTCAAGAGCCTTGAGAGCAGAACCTTGAATAATAGGAGCATTAGCACCGTCATAGTCGTATTTCTTCAAGAGATCACGAACTTCTTCCTCAACCAAAGCAATAAGTTCCTTATCTGGAACCATGTCGCATTTGTTGAGAAATACAATGATCTTTGGCACACCAACTTGCTTAGCAAGTAGGATGTGTTCGCGAGTCTGAGGCATCACACCGTCAGTTGCTGCAACTACGAGAATAGCGCCGTCCATCTGAGCGGCACCGGTAATCATGTTCTTGATATAGTCTGCGTGGCCAGGAGCGTCAACGTGCGCGTAGTGGCGTGCGTCAGTTTCGTATTCCGAGTGGGAAAGGGCGATGGTAATACCTCGGGCCTTTTCCTCCGGAGAGTTGTCGATTTGGTCGACGGACTTAACGGTCGCGTTCTTGCCTGCGCGGTGAAGCACATTGAGAATTGCGGCGGTAAGGGTGGTCTTGCCGTGGTCAACGTGGCCGATTGTGCCTACGTTGATGTGGGGCTTGGAACGATCAAATTCTGCTGCCATAAAATTAGTTTAATAAGTTAAGTAAGTTTGTAAGTTGAATAAGTTTTGAACGCATACAAACCGCTTAACTAGAGCTTATTGAGAGAATCTCAAAGATCAAGCAAACGGCTAACGCGTAAGCGCTATGGTATACAAATGGGCTCAAATAGTCAATAGAATAGAAAAGGCCCCCACACCATAGGTGCAGGGGCAGGCTTTAAGCTGAAAACAGGTTGCATCCCACCTCATGATGCATCGCTATCACCCGTCGCCTCAGCAGCTCAGCAGGAGTTCTTTTCAGGCGGATATTTCCCCTCTAACGCCCTGCACTATTGCACTTTTTCAAGCCTGTCGAAATGATACCATATCTAGTATATAAAGTCAAGCTTTCGTAAAGTCTCAGGACCTTCGCAACACCCAGGGGTTAAGATTAAAGACATGGCTTATACAATGAATCCAAACATAGCTAAGGTGAGAATGGAGGCAGTGAGATTGGTTAAGTATCGAGGTTGGAGTATGAGGAAGGTGGCAAGAAGATATGGAGTGGAACCAAGCACGATTTCAAGGTGGTGCAAACACTCATCAGCTACAGGATGGATCCCTATTCACACCAGATCATCCGCACCAAAAACACATCCAAACGCTTTAGATACTCAAATCATTAAAGCGGTCATTGAAAAGAGAGTTGGTAGGAGAAGATGTGGCCAAGTGATACACCAAGAACTATTGAGAGATGGAGTCAGGATCTCTCTTTCAAGTGTTCAGAGAACTTTAGACAGACTTAATCTTCTGAAAAAGAGAAGCCCCTGGAAAAGACCTCATGATTGGACTCCGAGACCCCAACCAGCCTTTGCCGGGGCTCTAATTGAGGTAGATACAGTGCATATCATCTTACCGGATGGAAATAGGATCTATGTCTATACTCTCATTGATTTATTATCAAGGTGGGCTTATGCGGAAGTGGTGGAGAGAATCGGAGCAGAAGAGAGTGCCAGGTTTATTCTTAGAGCCAGAAAGGTTGCTGATTTTAATTTTGAAATGATTCAGACTGATCACGGTTCTGAATTTTCAGTTCGCTTCTCTCATGTTCTCTGGAGAAACCAGATGAAGCACAGGCACTCAAGAGTACGGCAGAAAGATGATCAAGCACACATCGAAAGATTCAACCGAACGATCCAAGAAGAATGCTTTGATAGAACAGCTCATACTCTGGAAGATTTTAGAGAAGCACTTGGACAATATATGCCGTATTATAATAACGAGCGATTGCACATGGGAATCAATTATCAAACTCCTCTGGAAGTGTTGCGAAGGTGCTGACTATAAAACGGCTTTTGAGCTTGACTTGCCAAAAAACCTTTATTTTAAGCCGTTTATTTAAACCATTCTGCTTTTGACAAACCGGATTGAGAAATAATGCCCTTCATCGTTTCGAGACCAATGGATTTACTACCATGAAATGGCACGCATACCATTCTCAATTTATTTTGTGAATGACCGTAATAAAAATAGTGCCCGCCTTTTGAATGATGGGGTTGAAATCCGTGACTCTTTAAAAATTTATCAATATCCTTGAATGTCCAGTTGAATATACCTCTAGACATTTAAGCAGAGGCGAGTTCTTTCTCGCCAAAAGCGTAGATTGAATATGGAGACCTAATTGGAGTTTTTGCTTTTAACTTCGCCCATAATTGCTCGTATTCTCTTTCGGCTTTTTGGTTTAATGTATGTGGTCTAGCCCCTTTAATTTTTCTAAAGGCTTCAACATAACCACTGATAGCTTCAAATAGACTCATCAGCACAACTTGCGGGTCTTCTCCAGATTCAACAATATTAAATTCTAAACCAACAGCATACCAAGTACCCTTCTCCTTAAAGACAATGTAGCGAACCGACCCTTTTTGAGCTGTATTTTTGAAAGTTCTCATACGGTAACTATAAACAAATCTGGGTACCTTTTCAAGTTTGCAAAAATCTATTTTACTTCCCACCTGTTCTCGCCTCGATAATAGTCTGTGCAACATTGGCTGGCACGATGGCATAGTGATCGAATTCCATAGTGGAAGAACCGCGACCTTCGGTCATTGAACGAAGTGAGGTAACATAACCAAACATTTCAGACAGAGGCACTTTGGCCCGTACCACTTTGAGCTCGCCCCTGTCTTCCATGGCTTCGATCTGCCCACGTTTGCCAGAGAGGTTACCGGTAATATCACCCATAAACTTATCTGGCATCACTACTTCCACTTTCATAATCGGCTCAAGGAGGACAGGTTTAGCACGCCTAGCGGCTTCTTGGAAAGCTTGTGAGGCGGCAATCTTGTAAGCAATTTCCGAGGAGTCCACATCGTGGTAAGAACCATAGTTAAGTTCGGCAGAAATATCTGTCATCTTGTAGCCAGCTAGAATCCCGCGATCCATCGCTTCTCTAATACCCTTCTCAACAGCTGGGATAAATTCTTGTGGAATCACACCTCCCTTAATAGCATCAATAAATTCAAATCCAGCCTCACGGTGAGCATTCTTCGGTACCTTCGCCTCCGGATCGTACTTAGGAAGCGGCATAATTTTAATCTTAACGTGTCCATATTGACCCTTACCTCCGGTCTGCTTGATATATTTATTTTCCACTTCTGCCTCACCAGTGATAGTTTCTTTGTAAGCAACTTGCGGTTTGCCAACATTGGCCTCTACTGCAAACTCGCGCTTCATACGATCCACGATAATCTCGAGATGTAACTCGCCCATGCCCATGATAACCGTCTCACCAGTTTCTTGGTCTGATTTAATTTTGAAAGTTGGGTCTTCGTCAGAAAGTCTTTTCAAAGCCATACCCATTTTCTCTTGGTCGGCTTTAGTCTTCGGCTCAATACGCAGAGAAATAACCGGCTCTGGGAAAGTAATTTGGTCAAGAATAATGGGGTTCGCTTCGTCAGAGAAAGTGTGAGACGTTTTAGCATTCTTGAGACCTACCGCAGCAGCAATTTCTCCAGCAAAAACTTTCTTCACCTCCTCTCTCTGGTTTGCTTGCAAGCGCACAATGCGACCAAGTCGTTCCTTCTCTCCTGTAGTTGAGTTGTATAGATAGACACCAGATTCAATCGTGCCAGAGTAGACGCGGAAGAATGTTAATTGTCCAACAAAGGGATCGGATTGAAGTTTAAAAGCTAAAGCTGAGAAGGGTTCTGTGTCAGATGCGTGACGTTCAACTTCTTCCCCTGTTCGTGGGTCAATTCCTTTGATTGCCGGAATGTCGAGAGGAGATGGCAAGAGATCTACCACCGCATCGAGTACGAGTTGCACTCCTTTGTTCTTGAGAGCCGAACCAGCAAAAACTGGGAAAATTTTATTAGCAATTACAGCTTTCCTAAGTGCTATCATGAGAGCATCAAGAGGGATTTCTTTGCCTTCAAGATAATCATTCATTAGGGTATCATCGCTTTCTGCGATTTTCTCTACCAATTCCGCGCGATATTTCTCAGCATCGGCTCGTAAATTTTCTGGAATTTCTTTTTCTACTACTAGATTTCCCATATTACCTTCGAAGTAATAGGCCTTCATCTTAAGTAGATCCACTACACCTTCGTGCTTAGCTTCTTCCCCTATCGGGATCTGCATACGAACTGCTTTTTTAGAAAGTCTATCGAGAATTGATTTATATGAACGCTCAAATGAAGCACCGGTGCGGTCAAGTTTGTTGACGAAACAGACGCGAGGCACCAGAGCGTCCTCAGCATAACGCCAGTTGGTCTCAGATTGAGGTTCGACTCCGGCTACTCCGTCGAACACTACCACCGCGCCGTCAAGCACTCGAAGAGAACGCTTCACCTCTACGGTAAAGTCGATGTGGCCAGGAGTGTCGATGATGTTGAAACGGAATTTCTTTTCTTTCTTCTGCCTATCGGCTTCGGGTAAATAAGTAGGGGCCCAGAAACAAGTAATAGCGGCGGCGGTTATAGTGATACCTCGTTCGCGCTCCTGTTCCATCCAGTCGGTGGTTGTGTCTCCCTCGTGCACTTCACCGATATCGTGTTGTGAACCGGTATAAAAAAGCACTCTTTCGGAAGTAGTGGTCTTACCAGCATCGATATGAGCAATAATTCCGAAGTTTCTGACTCGTTCTAACGGATAATCTCGTTCCATAAATTATTTATAGTGAGCACAGTCGAACTACCAAGCGAAGTGGGCGAAGGCCTTATTGGCTTCTGCCATTTTGTGAGTATTTTCGCGCTTGCGGACAGCATCACCTTCGTTATTAGCGGCGGCGATAATCTCTTCCGCAAGTTTCTCTGCCATGGCTTTGCCTTTCTTAGCGCGAGCGGCGTCAATAATCCACTTCATTGATAAAAACTGGCGGCGTTCTGGGCGTACTTCGCGAGGAATCTGATAGTTAGCACCTCCAACACGTCGCGAACGTACTTCCATTGTAGGACCAGTATTTTTTAACGCGGATTCAAAAAGTTCCAAAGGGTTTGGATTCTTGGTTTTCTCTTTTATCAGATTGAGGGACTCATAAACAATTTTGCGGGCAGTGCTCTTCTTACCACCTTCCATGCAGTAGTTAACAAATTTTGTAACCTTTTCAGAATCGTAGACGAAATCTGGCTGGATCTTCGGTTTTGCTTTAAGTTTGCGTCTCATTTATTTTGATTTTGGTCTCTTGGCACCATACTGACTTCTGGTTTGCTTCCTATTCTCAACACCGGTGGCATCGAGCACTCCGCGCACGATAGTGTAACGAAGACCGACATCCTTAACACGCCCACCTCGAATCATAACCACCGAGTGCTCTTGAAGATTGTGACCAATGCCAGGGATATAGGCAGTCACTTCCATACCATTCGTCAGACGTACTCTCGCAATCTTTCTAATAGCAGAGTTTGGTTTCTTAGGAGTCTTGGTCGTAACCTTGGTAGCTACTCCACGTTTGAAAGAAGAATTATAGAAAACTGGACGGTTCTTGATGGTATTAAAGCCACGCGTCAAAGCAATCGCCTTAGTTTTGCGAGCTAGTTTCTTCCTTTTGCGCTTAACGAGTTGATTGATCGTGGACATAAAAAACTCTCCCGAAGGAGACAAATACTCTACTAAACACTGGCTCAAATTGCAACTCCGGTGATCAAGCGGAAGAGTACCACTATGACTGGAAAGATAAACTGCCAGAGGAAGAAAATGAAGAAAAGAACGAGCATGAGCCCGTATCTTTCGAAAAATCCTCTAAGTTGGAAGAGTTTGCTAGGAAAAGCGGCAAAAAGGAGTTTGGAACCATCAAGCGGTGGAATAGGCATTAAGTTAAAGATTGCCAATAGAATATTGATGAACACTATTAATGAAGTGATTTGGATAAAAGCTGGGCTAGCCCAACTCTCCCCCCCGGCAATACCAACACGTAGAAGCGTGCCGAAGAGAATTGCGAGAACAATATTAGAAGCTGGCCCTGCTATAGCCACAATCGCTTCCGACCATCGGCCTGGTCGAAGATTATACGGATTATAAGGCACAGGCTTAGCCCAGCCGAAGATAAATCCGCCTAAAAAATAAGATAGAGAAGGAACTAGAAATGAACCTACGAAGTCGAGATGCTTGATTGGGTTAAGCGTCAGGCGACCCTCGTATCGCGCCGTCTGGTCCCCTAAGTAGCTTGCGGCATAGCCATGAGAGACTTCGTGAATCACGACCGACATGACGAGAATAGCTATCTGGAAGATGAAATCAACTTGCATTTAGGGATTATATCATGTAAATTGGCTTGATTATGCCGAGAATTTGCCCAGTAAATAAGAAGGGTTCCAAGATGGGTGGAGGTTACTCCAACCGAACCCGCGCTACCCAATTTAACCCTACAGGGTCTGTTCGAAAGTACCCAAATCTCCAAAAAAAGCGCATCTACGTCCCAGAGCTTAAGAAAACTATTACTCTCATCCTCTCCACCCGCGCTATCAAGACCATCAACAAACGCGGCGCTCACAGCGTCCTCAAAAAAGCAGGGGTTATATAGATTTTGAAATAATGTGGCAGGATGATAAGGTGTGGCCAGAACCCACTTATAGATAGGAGAGTTTAATGGCGCCACTATGTAGTTCCTGCCAACATGCACATTGCTTCACGCGAGCAAACGGCGCCACAACCACAATATGTGACGTCAGCACCGAACCAATCAGAGTCCCAGGTGACATTTTGACCTGTTCAAAATACCATCATAAAGGTCAGCCGGATGAATGGGATTTTGAGAAGATCGCATGGGTCCTTCAGTCAGAAAAGCGAGGCAAACCGCTAGGATTCCGACCACCAAAGAAGAAAGATGAGTGATTCTGTTGAGGCTCAATCTGCGAGGGCGTTGTCGTGCCTACGACAACGCCCTTTCGTTATTTAACTTCCAGAGTTTTTCCGTCGGTTTCAAACTTTATAGTGCTAGAGTCAGCGGTGTTTAAGATTTGACTTCCGACTTTTGCGAGAATATCGAGTACTTCCTTATGCGGATGGCCGTATGTATTATCGAGGCCAGCGGAAATGATTGCGTACTCTGGAGATACAGCTTCTGCATAAGTAAGTGAGGTTGAGGTACGCGAGCCGTGGTGCCCCGCTTTCAAAACATCTGAGTCCAAAAGATTTTTGTCGAGACTAAGCAAAATATTTTCAACCTGTAACGGTGAGTCACCGGTGAGTAGAAAGGATTTGTCTCCGTAAATAAGCTTGGCCACTATGGAAGCTCTGTTTGTTTCCCACCTTGTTACATCTTGGTTTGGGAAAAGGATTTGAAGTTTTACCCCATCGCCGAAATTTATAACCATTCCCCTCTTGGCCAAGAGTTTAGGAATATTTTTCTCTCCCAACCTTTTTTTCAATTCATCATCAATACTATTTTCCGATTCCACTCCCGGCTCTATAAACATTCCAACTTCATAGCGACTAACCACTTCCGGTAAGCCACCAATATGATCCTTGTCCGGATGAGTTTCGATCATGACATCTATGCGCTTATCGGCAAATGGTAGAATCTTGCCCAATTCACTCAAAACTTTTCTATTAGCTCCGCCGTCTACCAACACTCTCCCGCCTCGAGGTGAATCTATAAAGATAGCATCACCCTGACCGACATCAAGAAAGTAGACACTCAGTTTGTCGCCTGGTTGTCTATCGTAGACAGCGAACCAGACGAAAATATTTGAAAGAATGAGGGTACCTAAGACGACTTCTTTAGAGTACTTTCTTATGAAATCCATCCCTATAGTATAATATCTACATGACCAAACAATTTGAAGAAAAGAAATTTAATATTCCCAAGCTTAAAGGTATTAGCGAGAAGACTATTGAGGAACATTTGAAGCTCTATAGTGGGTATGTAAAGAATGCTAACGAGTTACTGGAAGAGAAAGAGTATAACCGCCGATTCCCTTTCGAGTTTAACGGTATGAGAAACCACGAGATTTATTTCTCACATTTCGAAGGTGGTTCTACTCCCCTCACCACAAGTGGACCTCTAGTCCAAGCTGGCTTCAATTTAGAAAAATTCAAAGCGATAGCCTTAACGCGTGGAGTCGGTTGGGCAATGCTCGTCTGGGACCCAATTTCGAAACAACTTTTGAATAACTGGGTAGACGAACAACACTTGGGCCAGTTATCCAACTGTACGCCGATTCTTGCTCTCGACATGTGGGAACATTCTTACGTTACCGATTACCAGCCAAGCGGCAAGAAACAATATGTTGAAGATTTCTTCGCTAACTTAAATTGGCAGAATGTTGAGAAGAATTTCCTGACTGCGCAGGCAGGTGAAAACGCCGTACAAAAATAATTATTACTAAATAGACGAGCAAGACTAGCCACCAAGGTATAGGCGGAACTGTAATAGATGCGAACGAGAGATTGCCTAAGTAATGCGAGACTCCAAGAATCCACGCGAGTAAAAGATGCGTGATATAGGAAAATGGCAAAGCCAGAATAACACTCATATACGCGACAAGCGTGGCAATAAAACCAATGAGCATGGTGTAAGGAATGGTAAGTAAAATAAGAATATTAGCGGGAAGCGAAACTAAAGAGACATTTCCTATCGAATAGATCAGGAGTGGTAAAACCGTAGCTTGAGTAGCAATAGTTGTACTAATTGTTGTGCGCAGACCCCACCTTTGTGGCACTTTTTGCAAATATTTATCAACAATCGGCACAACATAAATGAGCGCAAGCGTCGCGAGAAAAGAGAGCTGAAATGACGGATCAAATACTAAAATTTTTGGATTCTCTAGAAGCATTAGGAATGCAGCAACTAATAGTGCTCTTGGAGCAGAGAACTTTCTGCCAAACATCTTTGCGA
>Ga0209542_10014417_pt1 | contig 13462 bp, 8 predicted proteins | sample RifCSPhighO2_01_FD_184028 | JGI IMG/M metagenome (GOLD analysis project Ga0209542, IMG submission 184028) | Soil microbial communities from Rifle, Colorado - Rifle CSP2_plank highO2_0.1 (SPAdes) (version 2) | ecosystem: Environmental > Terrestrial > Deep subsurface > Rock core/Sediment ... | reverse complement strand
TAGTCCCCGGACGGGTCGCCGAGCAGGATATCGCGCAGGGCGAATTTCTGGATCTTGCCCGATGCGGTTTGCGGAAAAACGTCCATGAAGTGCCATCGCCGCGGCACCTTGTATCCGGCGAGCCGGGCGCGGCAGTGGTCGGAAAGCTCTTCGGGCGATGGCGGCTGGGCACCGCTCGCGCGGATGCACGCGGCCACGGTCTCGCCCCAGTCGGCGTCGGGAATGCCGACGACCGCGGCATCGGCGACCCGTGGATGGGTGATGAGCACATCCTCGATCTCGCGCGGATAGACATTTTCTCCGCCCCGAATGATCATGTCGCGAAGCCGGCCGAGCACGCGGCAATAGCCATATTCGTCCATGCTTCCGATATCGCCGGTGTGGAGCCATCCCTCGGCATCGATAGCGGCGAGGGTCGCTTCCTCGGCATCATGATAGCCCGCCATGATGCAATAGCCGCGCGCGCAGATTTCGCCCGAGACTCCGATAGGCTGGACCGCGCCGCTCACCGGATCAACGATCTTGATCTCGGTTTGGGGCAGCGGCCTGCCGATCGTATCGGCCCATTGCGGATGCGGATCGGCTGGTCGGGTGTGGGTCAGATAGGGCGATGACTCGGTCTGCCCGAAGCCGATGCCGACCTCGATGCCCGCGACACGCTGCGCGCGGCGGACGAGTTCGACCGGCACCGGTGCGCCGCCGAGCGTCGCAAGCCGCCACGACGTGAGGTCGCGCGGTGTCTTTTCCTGTACCTCGAGCATCCGGGTCAGCATGGTCGGGACGCAGAGCGTGATCGTGCCGTGCATCTGCTCGAACAGGTCGAGCATCTGGTCGGCGTCGAAACCCGGCGCCATGACCTGGGTGCCGCCGGTCTGCAGCGCGCCAAGTGTCGCAAGCCCGCAGCCCGCGGTATGGAACATCGGCATCGCATTGATCCACACATCGCCTTCGCGCGCGCCGATGGTCTCGGCATAGAGGCGCGCATTGTTGGCGAGGCCGCGATGCTTCAGGCAGGCGCCTTTCGGAAAACCGGTCGTCCCCGATGTATATTGGATCTGGGCGATCGCCTCGGGCAGAACCATCGGAAGCTCGCGATCACCGCCGGCGGCCACAAAATCGCTCCAGCCGGACAGGGGCAGGACGAAATCCAGGCCGGGCAGGTCCGCACGCACCTCTTCGACGATCGCGCCAAGGTCGCGCCCGCGATAATTGTCCTCGACGATGATGCCTTTCGTCCGGGACTGGCGAAGCACGTGGATCAGCTCATGCGCGAGATAGGCCGGATTGACCGTGACGAGCACGAGACCCGCAAGGGCCGCGCCATATTCGACAATCGCCCATTCGGGCCGATTGCTCGACCAGATCGCGACATGGTCGCCTGGCTCGAAATGGTCGAGCAGCGCCTGCGCGGCGCGGTGCGCCTCGGCCGCGAGTTCGCGGAACGACCAACTGCGTTGGCGTTCGGGCGCAGTCTGTCCGTCGATCAGCGCGATGGCATCGCCGAACCGCGCCGCTGCCGTGCGCAATGTTTCGCCCACGGGCTGTTCGACCAGCGCGATGCTGCGATCGGCCGGGTACAGCGAGGCGGTCAGCGGGCCCGAGGCGGTCGCCATCTCGTGCATCTAATCTCTCCCTCTCATCGCGTCGGTTGCGTGCGCGTTCGGGTCCACATGTCTATCGCCCACCGGTTGGATATGTCAAATAATGATTTATATCGAAATAATGAAAAATGTAACTGCCGCAGCGCAACGGCGCGCGCACCTCGGTTTGCTCGCTCCCGATGTGGTAATTTCAATATATGACACATGTGCATATATTGACATAAGGACGATCGATGCTAATAAACGGTCCAATAGGGCGGAAACGCGCCCGATATCTGGGAGGGAAGACGATGATCGATTACCGCAACAGCTTCCGTGCGCGCCTTGCTGCGGGCGCGATGCTCGTGCTCGCTCTGCCGGCGACCGCCGCGGCGCAGGACGCGCCGGCGCAAAGCCAGAATGACATCGACAACGGCGCCGGCGACATCGTCGTCACGGCCCAGAAGCGCGAGCAGCGGCTGCAGGATGTCGGTCTCAGCGTCTCGGCGTTCGGTAGCGAGACATTGGACAATGCCGGGGTCAATGCCATCACCGACCTGGCAAAGATCGTCCCCGGCCTCGATGTCACGCCGTCGCCGAGCAGCACGCCCGTCTACACGCTGCGCGGTGTCGGCTTTTTCGAAAGCACGCTCAGCGCGGCACCCGACGTAGCGCTGTATCTCGACCAGGTGCCGCTCGCGATCCCGGCTTTCGGTGCGCTCACCGCGTTCGACGTCGAGCGGATCGAAGTCCTGAAAGGACCGCAAGGCACCTTGTTCGGCACCAATGCGACCGGCGGGGCGATCAACCTCATCGCGGCCAAACCGACGAATGACCTGCAGGGCGGCGTCGAGCTTGGCTATGGCCGCTTCAACATGGTGCGTGTCGGCGCCTATGTCAGCGGTCCCATCTCCGACACGCTGAAGGGGCGCATCGCGGTCAAGCTGAGCCGGGGCGACGAATGGCAATATAGCTATACGCGCGGCGACAAGCTCGGGAAGACCGACGAGGTCGCCGGTCGCCTCATCCTCGATTGGCAGCCGAGTGACACGGTGAACCTCCTGTTCAACGCCAACGGCTGGCTCAATCGTTCCGACCCGCAGGCGCCCCAGCTGGCGCGCCAGACGACCCCGGCCGACCTGCAGGCGCCCGTCGGCTCGGTGACCTTCGGCCAGGTTGTCCCGGCCGACTTTCCGCTGCTGCTCATCCCCGCGGCTACCGCGAACAATCGCGCCGCGAACTGGAGCCCCGATTACCGGCCCTATCGCGACGATCGGTTCTACCAGACGTCGCTGACGGCAAATATCGATCTCAGCGATACGATCACGCTCACGTCGCTGACCGGCTATAGCGATCTGCGCCAGCGCAAGGCTTCATCCTATTCGGGAACCGACCTGGCTGCGTTCGATCAGGCCGCGAACCCGGCAAAGGCGAATGATTTCAGCCAGGAGCTGCGGCTTGCCAGCACCGAGTCTTCGGCGCGGCTGCGCTGGATGATCGGCGGTAACTACCAGCGCACCTTCAGCTACGAACGGATCGACGCGATCTACCCGTTCGCCTCGACCGGGTTCCGTGACGGCTTCACGGCCAACACGCTCGACACGCGGCAGGTGTTCGAACAATGGGCAGCGTTCGGAAACCTAGAATTTGACCTTGCGGACCGGCTGACCCTCAAGGCCGGGATCCGGTACACCGACAGCAGCCGCACGACCGCCGGCCGGGTCTACGACACACCGGGCTATGTGGAGCCGATTCCCGGCTCGCTGGGCCTCACCCAGTTCTTCAATGTGCTGATCCCGCTTGCCTATGTGCCGCTATTTTGCCCCACGGCGACCTTTACCCCCGTGGTCCCTGGGGAATCGGTCTCGCTCGATCCCGATACCTGTGTGTCGGGCACCTATAATGCGAAGCTCAAGGAGGATAATCTTCCCTGGAGCCTCGGGGTGGACTTCAAGCCGAACGACGATCTGCTTTTCTATGCCAATCTGTCGCGCGGGTTCAAAGGCGGTGCCTTCCCGCTCGTCAACGCGGCGAGCCAGGCGCAATTCTATCCGGTTCCGCAGGAAAAGCTGACCGCTTACGAGGTCGGGTTCAAATCCAGCTTCGACGGCAGCCGCATCGTGTTGAACGGCGCTGCCTTCTACTACGACTATGCGAACAAGCAGACGCGCGGGAAAACGGTCGATCCGTTGTTCGGTGCGCTCGAACAGCTGGTCAGCATTCCCAAGTCGCGCATCTATGGCGCCGAGTTCGACCTGACCGCGGAGCCTGCGCGCGGGCTGACGCTGCGCGTTGCCGGGACCTATCTCAACACCCGCATTAAGGACTTCAACGGCATCGTCGGCGCGCAGAATAGCGGCGGCTTGCTATTCCCCGTCTTCGCATCGTTCGAAGGCGCCGACCTGCCGTTTGCGCCCAAGTTCGCGGCCTCCGCGAGCATCGACTATGCGTTTCCGGTCAGCGGCAGCCTCGACGCCTTCCTCGGCGCGGGCGTTCGCGGCCAGACGAAAAGCTATGGCTCGCCGCAGCTTGGCGGCCAGGACAAGCTCGATGCCACGATCAAGGGCTATACCACTCTTGATGTGCGGGCGGGGCTGACGTCGCCTGATGCCGGCTGGAAGCTCATGCTTTGGGGCAAGAATGTCACCGACACGCATTATTGGACCAACAGCCTGCGCGCGTTCGACACGATCGTGCGCTACACCGGCCGGCCCGCCGAATATGGCGTGACCTTCAGCTACGATTTCTGACGAGACGGCAAGGCGCCGGGGAAGGACGAAGAGGCATGACGATCCGACAAGGAATTGCCGTTCGCGATACGATCCTGTGGGTCGAGGACACGGGCAAGCCGGACCTGGCGCCGATCGTCTGTCTTCATTCGCTGTTCCTCGACGGGAGGATGTTCGACGATCTGGTTCCGGCTGCCGCTGGCCGCTTCCGCGTCGTGCGGCCCGATTTTCGGGGGCAGGGGGGCAGCGCTCCCGCCACCGATGCCAGTGTCAGCATGGAGTGCTGCGCCGAGGACATGATCGCGCTGATCGAAGCGATGGCGCTGCCGCCCGTCCATCTGGTGGCGGCATCGATGGGCGGCGACGTCGCGGTGCGCATGCTCGCGCAGCGGCCCGAGCTGTTCCGTTCGGTCGTGATGATGGGGTCGTCGGTGCGCAGCGAACCCCCCGAGCAGATGGCGAATTTTCGCGGGCTCCTCGACCGGACCAGCGAGGACGGCTTTACGGGCGACGATCTCGAGATGATGATGGCGATCATGTTTGGCGCGACGACGCGCGCCAAACCCGAAGCCCAGGCGATGCTCGCGCATTGGCGCAGGCGCATCGGACTTCTGCCGCGGTCGAGCTGGCCCGCCATGTACGGGGTTCTGGAACGGGGAGATGCAGCCGCCCTCCTGCCTTTGGTCACCGTCCCGGCGCTCGTCTATTCCAGCGAAGATGATATCGCGCGGCCGATCGAATGGAGCCGCGAAGTCGCGGAGGGAATTCGCGGCGCCCGGCTCGTGCCGCTGCAGGGGGTCGGTCACAGCCCGATTCTCGAGGCGCCCGCCATCGTCATACCCGAAATGCTCGCCTTCATGGCGGCCGCAGAGCAGGAGAAGCAGGCATGATCTTCGACGACCAGTACAGCATGACGATCGATGGCGAAGGCGCCGTCAGCGACGCGACAATCCCGGTGGTCAATCCCGCGACCGAAGAGGTCATCGCGCACGTTCCGGATGCGAGCCGCGCGCAGCTCGACGCCGCCGTCGCCGCGGCCAAGAAGGCCTTTCCGGGCTGGTCGGCGCGGCCGATCGGCGAACGGCAGGCGATGATCGCCGCGATCGCGGACCTCATGCTTCGTCACAAGTCCGAGATGGCGCGCTTGTTTACCGCCGAACAGGGTAGGCCGCTCGGCGGCGCGGAATGGGAGATCGACGTCTGCGCCCAATGGTGCCAGGCCGTTTCGGGATTCACGCTGCCGGTCGAGCTGGTGGAAGACAGCGATACCCGCCGCGTCGAAATCCATCACCGGCCCATCGGGGTCGTCGGCGCGATCACGCCGTGGAACGCACCGCTGCTGATGGCGATCTGGAAAATGGCGCCCGCGCTGCTCGCGGGTAACACGGTGGTGCTCAAACCGTCGCCTTATACGCCGCTCTCGACGCTGAAGCTCGGCGAGCTGCTCCGCGACGTCCTGCCGGCTGGGGTGCTCAACATCGTATCGGGCGGCAATGATCTGGGGCAATGGATCACCGCGCATCCCGGCATCGGCAAAGTGTCGTTCACCGGATCGACCGCGACCGGCAAGCGCGTGATGGAAAGCGCCGCGCAGACGCTGAAGCGCGTCACGTTGGAACTTGGCGGCAACGACGCCGCGATCGTGCTCCCCGATGTCGACCCCAAGACGATCGCGCCGCAGCTCTTCTGGGGGGCCTTCTTCAACAGCGCGCAGGTCTGCGTCGCGATCAAGCGGCTCTATATCCATGCCGACATCTACGATGCCGTCGCCCATGAACTGGTCGAATTTGCCAAGACGGTCGCGCTCGGTGACGGAGCCCAGCAGGGGACCGACCTCGGACCGGTTCAGAACGGCATGCAATATGAGAAGGTCAAGCAACTGCTCGACGATGCGCGCGCCGCGGGACAAAAATTCCTGATTGGCGGCGAGGCTTCGGACGGACCCGGCTACTTCATCCCCATTTCGATCGTCGACAATCCGCCCGAGAAGTCGCGCGTCGTGACCGAGGAGGCCTTTGGCCCCGTGCTGCCGCTGCTGAAATATGACGATATCGACGATGTCATCCGGCGCGCGAACGACAGCGAGACCGGGCTCGGCGGGTCGGTATGGTCGAACGACCTCGACCAGGCGCGCGCGATCGGTGCGCGGCTGGAAACCGGGACGGTCTGGATCAACGAAATGTTCGCCTTTCTGCCCAACGCACCGTTCGGTGGGCACAAGCAATCGGGCGTCGGCGTCGAACATGGCATGGCGGGCCTGCTCGAATTCACCAACAGCCAGACGATCACCAGCCGCAAGCTGGCACCGGCCGGTTGAGGGGAGCGACAATGAGCCATGCCATGGGATCCGACGTCGCGGACATTTTGCGCGACGCGCCGAAGAATTGGGGACGCTGGGGCCCGGACGACGAAGTGGGTGCGCTCAATTTTCTCGGCCCCCGCGAGGTTCTGGACGCCATGGCCAGCGTGCGGTCGGGCAAGCAGTTCACGCTCCAGGTGCCGATGGCCGATCCGAAAGGCGACCCCGTCTGGCCCGGCCGGCGCAGCGCCGAACGCTATCAGATCATCGACGAGGGGCATTGGTGCTGCGGGAAGGCCCCCGACCTGCCGGGCGGCCAGCATTATGCCGACGACGCGATCTCGGCCTATCTGCAGGGATCGACCCAATATGATGCCCTGGGGCATGTCTGGTACGACGGACAATTATATAATGGCTATGATGCGCGAACCACGATCGGCGGGCTCGAGAAGGCCAGTGTCCAGGCGATCGGCGAGCGCGGTATCGTCGGCCGGGGTGTCCTGCTCGATATCGCGCGGCTGCGCGGCAAGCCCTGGCTCGACAAGGGGGAAACCTTCACCCACGAGGATCTGCTCGCGGCGGCCGGGGCGCAGGGCTGCGAGATCCGCAAACATGATATTCTGCTGATCCGCACCGGCTTCATCGAATCCTTTTTCGCTTTGGGCGCGGAAGAATTTTACACCGATTTCGTCGAACCCGGGCTCACCTACTCGCCTGAACTGGTCGACTGGTTCCACGCCATGGAAATCCCCAATCTGCTCACCGATACGATGGCCAACGAGGTCACCATCGATCCGGTTACCGGCGCGATGCTGCCGCTGCACGGCGCGCTGATGCGAAATCTCGGCGTCACCTTCACCGAATTGTGCGACCTGTCCCGTCTCGCGGCCGATTGTGCGGACGACGGGCAGTGGGATTTTCTCTATGTCGCTGCGCCGCTCAAGATTGTGCATGGCACCGGCGCGCCGGTAAACCCCGTGGTGATCAAGTGAAGCCCGAAGGAGTGTGACGATGCCGGCCGAGGAGAAAGACATGTCGCAGGGACGCCCGGTGGCCATCGTGACCGGCGGCCTGCAAGGCCTAGGGCTCGGAATCGCTGAATCGCTGCGCGCGGCGGGGTTCGATCTCGCGATCGTCGATCTGGCAGCCGATGCCGAGCTGCCCGCGGCGCTGACCGCGCCCGCCGAGGGTGCGGGCCAATGTCGCTACTATCAGCTGGATATCGCTGATATTCCGGCCCACGCATCGGTGCTGTCGGCGATCGCGACCGATTTCGGTCGGCTCGATTGCCTCGTCAACAATGCCGGCATCGCTGCGAGGCCGCTGACCGATATTCTCGAGCTCGGTCCCGACGCATTCGACCGGTCGGTCGAGGTCAATCTGCGGGGAACATTCTTCCTCACCCAGGCCTTCGCGAAAAAGCTGATCGCGAGCGGGCCGGCAGCGCCCGACGTCTATCGCTCGATCATCCTGATCACCTCGATCGCGGCCGAGCTGTCCTTCACCGATCGGTCGCAATATTGCGTTACGAAATCGGCGCTGTCGATGGTCACCAAATTATTCGCGGCGCGCCTGGCGGGCGAAGGCATCCACGTCCATGAGGTCCGCCCCGGGCTCATGCAGACGCCGATGACCGCGAAGACGGGCAGCGACACGATCGAAAAGCTGCTCGCCGCGGGCGCCGTCCCGATCGCGCGATGGGGATTGCCCGAAGATGTCGGCCGGACCGTCTGCTCGCTCGCGTCAGGCGCTCTGCCTTATATGACCGGACAACCGATCTGGACCGCCGGCGGGCTCAATATCCCGCGCATATTGTAGCGGGGCGGTTCTGGGGGCGGCATCTTCGCCGTTGCCGCTGCTTTGCAAATAGAGCATCCTCAAGAAGCACATTCTGATCTACGCAGGCCGCATGGACAATAATTACACGCTTCAGACCGTAGAACGGGCCCTTTCATTTCTCGAATATGTGGCGACGGCGCCGGTGCCGCCCAATATCCGCTATGTGTCCAAGGCGCTCGACCTCAACATCACCACCTCTTACCATCTGCTCCGCACTCTCGTGGCGCGCGATTTCATCAAGCGCGACGACGATGGGCGCCTTGAGCTTGGAGACGGGGTCGCCATCCTTGCGCAAAACTACCGACGGCACGAGAGCGTCGAGCAGCTGCTGGCGCCTGTCGTGCAGCAGCTCGCCGCCTCGACGATGGAGACCTCGTTCCTCTCGCTGCGCGAGGCGCAGAATGTCGTCTTGAAGGTGCTGGTCGAAGGATCGCAGCGTTTGCGGGTGGCAGGCCTCTATGTGGGATTGTCCGGGCATGAATATCGGCGCGCCGCCGGCAAGGCGGTCTTGGCCCATCTTGAGGGCGCCGAGCGAAAAGCGATGCTCGACGAGAGCCTCGCGAGCACGCCGGCCCAGCTTCGCAAGGCGATCGCGAAAGCACTGGAAAAGGAATTGCCGCTGACGGCTTCGCGCGGATGGTCGGCAGACGATGGCCAGACCGAGGAGGGCATTATTTCGATCGGTGCCCCTGTTTTCGACGCTGCGGGGTCGGTTCTCGGCGCGGTAGGCATCGTCACGCCGATATTCCGCATGGACAAATCGCCCGACGCGTTCCGCGAAGCGGTCCTGGCGGCGGCGGCGGAAGCCACGCGCCTGCTCAAGATGGTCGCAGTCCGGGCGACCTAGCGCCCGGCGCGGCACCCTCTCCATTACATCTGGCCTGGTTTCAGGCCGGGCTTTGCCGTCCTGTGACCGGACCGGCATCTTGATGGGCCGCTGACTGCCTGGCTGGCCGACGGCGTCGAGCCGTTAATTCACCTCGCGTTTGACGAACACAGGACCCGCTGCGGTGCGCAGTAGCGGCGCAGCTCTTCTTTGCGAGGCAGCGCGTCGGCCGCGTTTCGACGGGTTTACAGCTGGGGCAATCTATGTCAAATAGAGAATGTATTTCATATAATGAAATTCAATGCGTTAGGGTTTCAACACATGGGCGGCGCCCGTCCGATGATCATCATGGTTCCAACGACTGCTTCGCGACCCTGCGGGCGGGCGGCTGAACCAGAGTTGGTTGGCAAGGGCGATCAGAGCCATGTCGCGAATCCCGGCGCCGAGCGAAGGGGATGAGTGATGACCAAGAGTGTCTCGGATGTGATTGCAGCAGCGCTGGTTCGCCACGGCGTTGATTTCATTTTTGGCCAGAGCAACCCGACCGCGCTGATGCTCGCGGCGGAAGAGGCGGGCATTCGGCAGCTTCTCTACCGGACCGAAAATGCGGCCGGAGCGATGGCCGATGCCTATTCGCGGGTGTCGGGCCGGATCGGGGTGGTCGCGGCCCAAAATGGTCCTGCAGCGACGCTGATGGTCGCGCCGATGGCCGAGGCGCTGACCGCATCGATCCCGATGCTCGTTCTTGTCCAGGAAGTGCCGGCGGCCCAGCGTGACCGCAACGCTTTCCAGGAATTCGATCATTTTGCGCTGTTCGCTGGCGTCTCAAAATGGACCCGCCGCCTCGACGATCCCAACCGCGCCGCCGAATATATCGACCTGGCGATGATCGCGGCCAACAGCGGACGCCCGGGACCGGTCGTGCTTCTGCTCGCCAAGGACATGCTGATGCAGCCGTGCACGCCGCCGCCATTCGTCCGCACGCGAAATCTTGGCGGCTTCCCGCTCGACCGGCCGCGTCCCGAGGCGGCGGCGGTCGAGATGGCGGCGCAGCTCCTTGCCGAGGCGAAGGCGCCGGTGGTCATCGTCGGCGGCGGGGTTCATGGGTCGGGGGCAACGGACGAGGTCGCGCGCCTCGTCGACGTGGGACAGCTCCCCGTCGCCACGACCTTTATGGGCAAGGGGGCGATCGACGAAACCGCGCCGCTTTCGCTCGGCGTCGCCGCGAATATCACCGGTGAATATGGTCCCGCCGCCGCGCATCGGGCAATGTTCGAAAAGGCCGATGTGGTGCTGTTGATCGGAACCCGCACCAATGAAAATGGCACCGATGCCTGGACGCTGACCGCCCCCGGCGCGACCTATATCCATATCGATATCGCCGGCGAGGAAGTCGGCCGAACCTATGAGGCGGTGCGTCTCGTGGGCGACGCCCGCTCTGCGGTCGCCGATCTCGCCGATGCGCTGGCGCGATGCGACCTGACGCTCCGCCGGAGCAAGGCCCCGGCGCTGCGCGAGGCGATCCTGTCCGCGCGGACAGCGCGTCTCGAAGCGATCCGCGCCGAATGCGAGTCGAAGGCCCGACCGATCCTCCCGCAGCGAATGATGGCGGAACTCGACCGGCTTATCTCGCCTGACGACATCGTGGTTGCCGACGCCAGCTATTCGTCGGTCTGGGTCACCGGCTACCTGACAGCGCGGCGCGCCGGGCAGCGCGTGATCACCCCGCGCGGGCTCGCCGGCCTCGGCTGGGGCCTGCCCTACGCCATCGGGGCGAAGCTTGCGCGTCCGGAGGCCAGGGTAGTCGCTCTCGTCGGCGACGGCGGCTTTGCGCATGTCTGGGCCGAACTCGAGATGGCGGTGCGCGAAGACATCCCCTTCACGCTGGTGGTTCTCAACAATTCGCAGCTTGCCATGCAGCGCCACGGCGAGAATCTGGGCTTCGGCCGCAGCACGACCGCTATCGAGTTCATTGCCGTCGATCATGCCGCGGTCGCGCGGTCGGTCGGCGCGGTGGGGGTCCGGATCGACGATCCCGATGATTTTGGGCCGGCTCTCGCGACGGCCATGGCGTCGGGCCAGGTCACGCTTCTCGACGTAATTTCGAGCGCGGACGCGTCGGGTCCTCTGCGGATTTTCGACGGCCAGGTCGAACGGCTTGCAACCCCGCCGACCGCAAATCCGGCCCGGGAATTGCAGAGCGTTTGATCGCGATGGCCGACGGTCTCGATCACGCCAAGCGCCCATCCGGGGTGGGGGAACCATCGAAGCTGCTGATCGGCGGCCGTTGGTGCTCGGGCTCCGACGGACGCCGCTTCACGGTCGAAGATCCGGCAACGGGGCGCGCGGGCGGCGAGGCGGTCGATGCCAGTCCCACCGACGCGCTCGCCGCGCTCGATGCGGCGGTTGCGGCGCAGCCGGACTGGGCACGCGTCGCACCGCGAGGGCGGGCCGAAATCTTGCGCCGCGGGTTCGATCTCTTGACGGCGGACCGCGAGGCCTTTGCGTCGATCATCGCGCAGGAAACGGGCAAGCCGCTCCGCGAGGCACGCAGTGAAGTCGCTTATGCCGCCGAGTTCCTGCGCTGGTTCTCGGAAGAAGCGGTTCGGATCCATGGCCGCTACCAGACGGCCCCGGACGGCAAACTTCGCCACTTGGTCAGCCGCAAGCCGGTGGGGCCGTGCCTTCTGGTGACGCCCTGGAATTTTCCGCTCGCCATGGTGACCCGCAAGGTCGCGCCCGCCGTGGCGGCAGGGTGTGCGATGGTCGTGAAGCCTTCCGAACTCACGCCGGCGACCGCCGCGCGTTTCGCGGCCTTGATGACCGCGGCGGGTCTGCCCGCCGGTGTTCTGAACCTTGTACCGACGATGCGCGCCGAAGCCGCGATTGGCGCGCTGCTCGCCGATCCGCGGCTGCGAAAATTGTCGTTCACCGGGTCGACCCGCGTCGGTCGCCTGCTGCTCGCGGCGACGGCCCCCAACGTCCAGCGCAGCTCGCTTGAGCTCGGCGGCAATGCGCCGTTTCTCGTGTTCGAGGATGCCGACCTCGATGCGGCGATCGAAGGGGCGATGCAGGCGAAGCTGCGCAATGCGGGGCAGGCCTGTACGGCCGCAAACCGCTTTCTGGTCCATGAGGCGATTGCGGACGAATTTTTATCGCGGCTTGGCCGTGCCTTCGAGGCTGTCACCTTTGGAGATCGCGAGGGTGCGATCGGCCCGCTGATCAACCGGAACGCGCGCGATCATGTTCATGCGCTGGTGAGCGACGCGCTCGCGCGCGGCGCGCGACTCGTCACCGGCGGCGCGTTGCCGGAAGGGCCCGGTTATTTTTATCCGCCGACTTTGCTCGCCGACGTCGCGCCCGGCTCGCGGCTTCTGGGCGAGGAGATTTTTGGCCCCGTCGCGCCGGTTCAGCGCTTTGCGTGCGACGCCGAAGCGATCAGCGCCGCGAATGCGACGCCGTACGGGCTTGCAGCCTATGCCTACACCGCAGATGTCGACCGCGCACTTCGCCTGCAAGACGAGCTTGATGCCGGAATGCTTGGGATCAACAGCGGCCTTGTCTCGGATCCCGCCGCGCCGTTTGGCGGCGTGAAGCACTCGGGCCTCGGCCGGGAAGGCGGAACCGAGGGCATCGAGGAATATCTGTCGATCCACTACGCCGCCATCGGTCGCGGCAACCCGCGGTCCCGGGACGCCGTCCCGGACCCCGCGATCGCCGCCGCCTGACTCCAGGGAGTAAAAAGATGCCGCTGAACGATGCCATGCGCGAACGTCTCGAGGGATGGAAAGAGGTCGCCATGGCGCTCGCCCCTTTGCTGCTCGGTGAAGAGCTCGCCGAAACGCCCGAGGCGCTGCGCGCGCGCTACAATCAGGAGCTGGCCCGCAACCTTCCGCCCGCCGATGTTTCGGTCTCGCAGGTCGATATGGGCGGAGTTCCCGGCGCTCTCGTCACCCCGGCGGAGCCGCGCGAGGGGAGGGTGATGCTCTATATTCATGGCGGCGGCTACTTCAGCGGTGGTTCGGCCGGGTATCACGGCATCGCCGGTCATTTTGCCAAGCTGTTGGGCGCCAGCGTGTATGTCCCCGACTATCGGCTCGCGCCCGAGCATCTTTTCCCCGCACCGCTCGATGACGTGAGCACGGCCTATGCCTGGCTGGCGGGGGACAAGGCCCGCGCCGACCGGATC
>Ga0209542_10014416_pt1 | contig 13462 bp, 12 predicted proteins | sample RifCSPhighO2_01_FD_184028 | JGI IMG/M metagenome (GOLD analysis project Ga0209542, IMG submission 184028) | Soil microbial communities from Rifle, Colorado - Rifle CSP2_plank highO2_0.1 (SPAdes) (version 2) | ecosystem: Environmental > Terrestrial > Deep subsurface > Rock core/Sediment ... | reverse complement strand
AATTCTCTTAAATAAAAAACAAGATCTCTTTTTGCAAAAATAAAGTCCATTCTCATAGGAAGAGTATGGCCACCGCCAGTTTTAGGATCGGATAAGTCGGTACGATCAGTAATCTCCTCAGCTCGGTGATATAGTAACCCTACATCAACGTACCCTGCTGATAAAACCGCTTCAATAGTATCAAAGCAAAGCTTGCCATCACGAGTATATTTTCCCATCATTTTGGGAGAAAATTGTTGAACAATATCACTATTCAATCCATCTTGAGGAGATAGAGCATTGAAATCTCCAATGAGAACACCTAATTTCTTTTTGCCAACTTCTTCCAGTATTTCTCTAACTTGAGGGAGGCGCTCTGCTTCACTTTTATGTGAAAGATAGACATTGCAAATGGATAAAACATCGCCAATAACATCATTTACGACATAATTCATTTCAACTACCCGAACTCTTTCGCCCACAATACTACTGGAAGAAGGCTGCGTTTTAGAAAACATAGCTGCAGCAGAACCATAGGTCCAAGCACCATCACGATCAAAAACAACCCCATAAGGATGAGTTCCTCCTTCTCTTATTCTTCTCAACAACCGATTGTTTGCATCATCTTTAAGATCTGTTTCTTGCAGCCCAAAAACGTCCGCATCTTGTTCAGAAAGTACTTGCATAACTTGTTCTAATCTGGCCGGAGGATTAACTCCGCCGTTCATTACATTGTAAGTAAGTATTTTCATTTTGTTATTTTATTTTTTGAGGCATAAACAGGTTGAATTTAAAGAAGATCTTTAAGTTCCCTAGCACGTTCAAATGGTTCAGGATCAAACCATTCTTTTAATTGAGCAATTCTCTCTTCACTTACTCCTCCCAAAACTTGATTAATCCAACGTGTTCTCCTACAAGTTGCATCCCATCCTAAATGCTGGAATGCTGCTTGCAAATCTTCTGGAGAAAAATTTGAACGTGTGGCCATATAAGTGTCAATAAACGATTGTACTAATGGCTTGGAGATAGGAGATTTTGATTCTGCTGATGTTTTTTCTCCTATGGTTAAAGTAGACAATGAATAAGATATATCACGAGCTCTTGGACCAAATAGCATCCATTCCCAGTCTATCAACGCTTTGAATTGATTAGTATCTTTATCAAACATAGTTTGACCGCCGTTAAGATCAGCATGAATGATACCCCAATCTCTACTAGGAATTTCAGTAACTAAAGATTCTCTCATCAAAGGAAGTGCAGCAACCACATATGGACGCAGTGTAGCAGGCACGTCACTTAACTTGCTTTCAAAATAATCCAACATTGCAGAATCAGGAAGTGCTTGTCCTTTAGGCATACCAGTATAAGGATGGGAGGACATAATTTTCATTGCCGAATGTTCTCTATCCAAAGAATCAGCAGCAGTGTGCATTTCCGCCATAACTCTTGCTACTTGAGTAACATCTTCAACAGTAGGATTATAGGGACGTCCATTTGGCACCCAAGCGTGCATTTCCAAAAATCTACCACCGCCCAAAGAAACATATTTTGCACCAGTAGCTGTTGGTACAACTGAAGGAATGGAAATACCTCTCTCACTTAACATGCTGACTATGTCTATTTGAGCAGCATAAGTGTCTTCGTGAAATGGCTTTCCTACTTTTGCAAATCTTTCTGTACCATCCTTAAAATCCACATGAAAAGTATCACATTTTGTTTGGGGTAATTTATTAACAGCAGCAACGCTACCGCTATACTCTCTGGCTACCGCTTCTTTCACTTCATCTACGGACGCAATCATTTTATTTTTACCTCACCAAATCATAACCCCAACAATTCTCTATGATCTTTGATAATAGGAACAGTGTCAGGAATTCTCTCATCTTTTCTTGAATCATCAGGACAAAAATAGACAAATCTCATTCCAGCATTTTGAGCAGACAAGTAATCCATAAAAGCATCACCAACATACATGGCTGGAGTAGTTTCGGGCAATCCTAATTCTCTTAATCCTGCCAATAAAGGTTCTGCGGAGGGTTTTCCTTTAGTGTACATTCCTTTGCAAATAATTCTATCTCTTAAACATTGTAATTCTGGTAAAACATCCAACACCGCACTAACTAAATTAGGAAGAGCAGAAGTACACACAGCTACTCCAACTGGATTAGCAGTTAATACATTATAAGCCTCCATAAAACCAGCATGAATACGTACCTGTGCCACATTTTTTAAAGCGTATTCTGTTTCTTTTCTAATTATATATTGAGCATCAGTTCTTAGAGATGGCGGAAACATCATTTTCACCGCCGCCTCACCAGTCATTCCTTTCTGTTGTAATAACATCTGAGCAGAAGGCACTACGCCATATTCTGCACAAACCCTAATCCAAGCCTCTTCATGCATTCTTTCCGTATCTATAATAGTTCCATCTAAATCGTACAGAACCGCTTTAACGTCCATAAGAACCATGATTTCTCGGATAATAATACTCTTATAAAGGTTATGAAATTGTAAATTTATAAGAACTAAAAACACAAAATAAGAGATTTACTTTGGATCTCATACTTCATAAATTACTTCAAACTAACTTCTTTCATTCGTTTAATATTGTAATAGAACGGATTATTTAATCCATCAACGATAAGTCCTTTCTTATATGCTTCAATTAAACTTTGAATGGCTTCAGGAATACCATATTCTATCTCAAATCCCAATACTCTGCGCATTTTATCGGTATTGACACGATAAGAACGCTTGTCATCAGTAGGAGTCACTTCAAAAGCGATGGAATCGTCTCCAACCACTTTTTTAACCATTTCAGCTATCTCCATGATAGTCATATTTTTATCAGCAACATTAAAAGCCTGTTTATGTATTTTTTCTTTAGGTGCTTCCACCATCAATTCATAGAATCTTACCATATCTTTCATGTTTAAAGCCGGACGCATTTGCTCTCCACCAAATATCTTGATTTTATTATTAACCAAAGCGTTTATAGTTAGAATATTTACTGAGAGATCCAACCTGAGCCGAGGAGCGTAACCACATAAAGTTGCTGGACGGACAAAGACATATTCAGTTTCTCCCATATCCATGCTTCGTAGCAAGTTTTCACATTCTAATTTATATCGAGCATAATCAGTAATTGGTTCAGATTCAATATCTTCGGTAACTTCCACTCCTTCCGGTTTTATTCCATATTGACTGGTGGAACTAGCTACGATTAACCTCTTAACTTTATTTTCTTTACAAGCGGCAATAATATTATGAAACGCGTTGAAGTTGATGGATTTTCCTAATTCTGGATCTAAATCAAAACTAGGATCATTGGAAATACAAGCTAAATGAATAAAAATATCACAACTTTTGGAGGATTCGATTATTTTATTTTTATCTCTAATATCCCCTTTGATTTGAGTCAAATTATGATGGGGTTGTAGAACATCCCCATATAAATATAAGTCGTAAACTACTACTTTATAACCTTTGTTGAGGAGTGTTGGTACTAAAGCGCTGCCCACATAACCTGCTCCTCCAGTGATAAAAACTTGTTTGAAGTTCATGTTTCTACTGCTTAAAATACTATATTTAAATCTTATGTACTATTAACTCTTAGAACAAAGATGAGTAAGCTTTATTAAGAGTAATTTTATTGAATTTATATGGATCATTCCAATGAAAAACTAATTAGCTTATTAGAAGGAATAATGTATATTAGAAGAGTTGAAGAGAAAATATGTGAGTTATATTCTCAACAGGAAATGCGCTGTCCGGTACATATTTCTATAGGGCAGGAAGCTACCGCCGTGGGTGTTTGTGCAGCTTTGGATAAGAAAGATATGGTTTTTAGTAACCACCGTTCCCATGGGCATTATTTGGCTAAAGAAGGAGATTTAAACAAATTTTTTGCTGAACTTTATGGAAAAAATACTGGCTGTACTAAAGGCATGGGGGGTTCTATGCATCTAATTGACTTGTCCGTAAATTTTATGGGAGCAACTCCTATTGTGGGAAGCATTATCCCCGTAGCAGTTGGTGCAGCTTGGAGTGCTCAAATAAAGAAAACATCTCAAATAGTAGTAGTATTTATTGGAGACGGAGCAGTAGAAGAAGGTGTTTTTCATGAGAGCATAAATTTTGCTAAACTTAAAAATCTTCCCATTATATTTTTTTGTGAAAATAATCTTTACTCTGTATATACCCACTTACATGATCGCCAACCAGATAGAAAAATAAGTACTATGGTTGCCGGTCATGATATTAAATGCTATGAAGTTGATGGAAACGATGTGGTTGCAGTAAACAACATTGTTGCTGAGGTTATGGAAGAAGTTCGTCATTGCCACGGTCCTGTTTTCATTGAGGCACAAACATATCGCTGGCGGGAACATTGCGGCCCAAATTATGACAATCATATAGGGTACAGAACAGAAGAGGAATTTCAAAAGTGGAAGTTAAAAGATCCGGTTGAAAATTGTAAACAAAAATTACTAAAGCAAGGAATAATAAGTAATGAAAATTTAAGGGTGATAGAACAAAAGATTGATCAAAAAATAAATGTCGCAGTTGCTTTCGCCCAATCCAGCAATTTTCCAGATAAGAATCAATTAGGTAAATTGGTCTATGCTGATTGAAATTATACTATAATTATTATAATAATTAATAAAGAAAAAATAAATGTTACACACAAGAAATAAAAAATATTAAAATGGAAGAAAGAATAATTACTTTTGCACAAGCTGTAAACGAAGCCTTAGAGCAATCTATGGCCGCTGATGATTCAGTTATCCTTCTAGGAGAAGGAGTTCCTGATCCAAAAGGAATTTTCGGCACAACTTTAAACCTACAACAAAAATTTGGGAAGGATAGAGTTATAGATATGCCCCTTTCTGAGAATGCTATGACTGGGGCTGGTGTGGGTGCAGCAATTACTGGATTGCGGCCAGTCTTAGTTCACCAAAGAGTGGATTTTTCTCTCCTTTCCTTTGATCAAATAGTAAATAACGCCGCTAAATGGTTTTATATGTTTGGGGGGCAGAAAAGTGTACCTTTAGTAATTCGGATGATTATAGGTCAAGGGTGGGGTCAAGGAGCGCAGCATTCCCAAAACTTACACGCTTTATTTGCCCATATTCCGGGATTAAAAGTGGTTATGCCAACTACAGCATACGATGCTAAAGGATTACTGATTTCCAGTATTCGTGATAATAATCCAGTTATATTTTTAGAACATCGCTGGCTGCACCATACCTCCAGTAATGTACCTAAAGAAGCATACGAGATTCCATTGGGAAAAGCAAAAATAGTTTTGGAAGGCAAGGATATAACCATTATATCTAATTCTTATATGACGTTGGAAGCACTACGTGCAGCAGATTTTCTGCAACAGCATGGAATATCCGCTGAAATAATTGACCTGAGAACCATAAAACCATTAGACGAACAAGCCATACTGAATTCTGTTTCAAAAACAGGAAAATTAATAGTATTAGACTCGGGACATTATTCGGGAGGAATTGCTGGCGAGATTATTTCAAGAGTCTCAGAAAAATCTTTTTCTTCTTTAAAAACTGCTCCAGTAAGAATAACCCTGCCTGATTTTCCCGTTCCAACTTCACACGGTTTATCGAAGTATTACTATCCCAGATATCAAGATATCTTAAAAGAAGTGTTTAAGATGTTGGGAAAAGAAGAACCAATTTTACCAGAACCTTCTGGGTTATTAGATGTGCCGGATTCTTCTTTCAAAGGGCCATTTTGAGAGTTAGATTTTAAGTTTTCTATTTTTAGTATTATTAGGATAATCATAATTTTTCTTATTCAGCGATAAACCAATAATAATCCCCCTTATACCCTACTTCAGCAAAAAGTCTTTTCCAATCATCAACATGCATATAAGTTTCGCCGGTAAGATTCCATTTAAGCATATTTTCTTTTTCAACTTCATTTCTCCAAGCGTCGTTAGTGATAAAAGCATGTTTCCCCACTCGTTGCAGTTCTTTTAATGCTTTTTTACATTCTTCTAGTTTAAGATTATGCACAGTATTTATGGAAATTATTACATCGAATTCTTTATCTTTGAATATGTTCAAATCTTTAGCATTTCCAACACTGCAAAATGATTTTACTTCCGGAAGGGCGTTGCCAATGGCATACTCCGAAATATCAATGCCCCTAACATAGATTCCCGGTAGAGCTTTGATAAAGTCATAAAGCATAAATCCTTTCCCACAACCAACATCCAAGATTTTGCTTTCCTTAGTTAATCCATAATACTTAATGAAATCTTGAACTACGCCGGACCAAAAACGTTCATGATAATTATATCCCCCATACCCTTGATTTCTGTTCCCATCAAAAAATTCTTTACTAAATTTTTTAGCAATTACCACATCTTCCGGCGTTCTTTGAACTGCCCTTTCATCAATTGGTCTTTTGGATCGGGGATATTTAGCTAAGAGGTTTATCTCTTTACCACAATTAGAAACTATTTCATCCATAATCACTTCATAATCTAATGCTTTTTAAAACTTTACGCAACTAAAAATCTGTAGTGAAATTATATAAAAATCTTTATTTTTTATTATCTTTCATTATTTTTATATCTTCTTCCATTATAGAAGATAGGTAGGTAAAATTTATATACGGCAAAAAGCAATTAGTCTTATGATTGCTCCCAGGATTAATTTAAATGGTAAAGGAGTTATTATTACTGGTGCATCTAAAGGATTAGGTGCAGTTTGCGCCAGAGCTTTAGCTAAAGAGGGAGCAAGCTTAGTTTTGATCTCACGCTCCCCCGAAAAATTAGAAGAAGTTAGAAAATCGTGTGAAAATCCAGATAAACATATTTCTATTTCAGTAGATTTGTACCAGAGGGACCAGTTAGAATTTGCAATTTTAAAAGCACAAGAGTTTCTAGGAAACGTTGATGTAGTTTTACATGTGATTGGTGGAGGACTGGGCTTGCACGATCCTTTTATCTCCTCTGAAGGTTTAGACAAATTATTAATTTTAAACTTAAAAATACCAGTAGAGATTAACAAATTGGTCTTGCCTAAGATGATTGAGTGTAAGAAAGGTAATTTGGTGCACATTGGTTCCATAGCCTCTTATGAAGCGGTTGCTTCCCTAGGGTATAATACTGCTAAGGCTGCTTTGGCAGCATATGTCCGCTCACTGGGCAAAGAAGTTGCTAAAAATGGGATTATGGTAACAGGAATTTTACCTGGCGGGTTTTACGCACCAGGAAATTCTTGGGAGAGGTTGAAGAAAAATAAACCGGAAATAGTTGAACAATTCAGCCAAAAACTTCCTCGAGGTTTTTTAGGAAAAGCAGAAGAATTAATTCCTATGATTTTATTATTATGTTCAGAAGATGCTTCCATGATGGGCGGATGTATGGTTCCCATGGATGCTGGACAGGGTAACAGTTATTTGATGTAGACATAACTTTCTGAGGTATCACCAAAATTGAGGATTATGTTTTTTCTATTTTAGCTAATATGTTATCAAAGAAAAATGACCATGCTCGCCTACGAACTAAAGAACAGAACCTTTATAAATCATTATCAAATAAATTAGGTAAGTTTAAAGAGGTTAATATTAATGGATCAAACCGTGCAAAGTATTGTAAGTAGTGTCGTGAAAAAGAAAGTCCTTCTAGTTCTTCCCAATCATCATTGGGCTTGTAATGATGAAACATACACCATGTGGTTAATACACCCTACTCAAATTTGTTTGCTGGCAGCACAAATTGAAGACAAGTATGAAGTCAAAATAATTGATTGTATTATTGATGATTTAAGTGAGCAAGATTTTGAAGATATCGTTAGAACGGAAAAACCAGAGGTAGTAGGATTAAGTAATTTCACTCATGAGTATAGCAAAGCAGGAAATAAAGCGGTAGATTTAGTTAAAAAAGTTAATTCTAAAATTATAACTTTTATGGGTGGAGTGTATGTAATCACTAGTCCAGAATTAGCTATCTCCAATCCTAATTTAGATTATGCAGTTATTGGAGAAGGAGAGATATTAATTCAAGAATTACTAGCTCATATTTACGAAGATAAACCCCTTCCGAAAAAAGGACTAGCTTATCATGAAAATGGAAAGATAATAGTTCAACCTCGAGCAGATTTTATTCAAAATTTGGACCTACTTAAATATCCGGCATATCATTTAGTTGACATTTTAAAATATGCAACAAGGTATTCTCGAGAAGCAGTGGGAAGACCGAGAGAACTACCTTATGCACGACTTTCCATGACACGAGGTTGTCCCATTGGTTGCACTTTTTGTCAAGTAGAATCAATTTCCGGCGGACCAACTAGATTTAGAAGCGCCGAACACTTTATAGGGGAAATGGAATTATTGAAAAATAACTATGGCATTAATTGTTTTTCTTTCGACGATGACAATATGTTTATGAACAAAAACAAAGCGAAAGAAATGTTTAGATTACTTATCCAAAAAAATCTGAATATTAAATGGAATATGGATGCTGCAGCAATCTTTTGTATGGATGAGGAGTGCATTGAATTAGCAGCAAAAAGCGGTTGTCAATACATTAATTTCGCAGTAGAATCAGGAAATCCCCGAGTTCTCCGTGAGATTATTAAAAAACCCATAGATCTTCAAAGAACTAAAGAAATGGCCCAAAAATTACGAGCTGCTGGAATTGATACAACTACTAATTTTATAATAGGAAGTCCGGGAGAAACTTGGGATGAAATTAGACAAACTATTAAATACGCTGAAGAATTGGAAGTTGATTACGTTAAATTTTTTATTTGTACTCCTCTGGCCGGCACAAAAATGTTCAAGACGGCAGTAGAGATGGGTTATTTGAAAGAAGATTTTGACTTTGCCAAGCATGATTGGTCCGGAGGAACATTCGATACTCCAGAATGGCGCGGAAGGGATTTAGCCATACTCAGAGCTTATGAATGGGATAGAATAAATTTTTCTGATCCATGGCGACGCCAGAAAATATGTAAAATGATGGATGTATCCGAAGAAAGGTTAAAGGAAATTCGCAAAGCTACTTTGGCTGGTGTTGTTCCAGATCAAAAAGATAAAAAATATTTACGAACTAATCGTTACTTAACTACCAAAGACAAATCAGTTGAAGAAGCTAAAGAAGAATTAGCGTTTGGATGAATAAAAAATAGTGAAAAGTGCAATTATCATGAAAAATCTAATCATAGAATATAATGAAAATAAATGCGTGGGCACTAAAAGATGTGTAGAAGTAGCTTCAGATTTTTTCAGTTTTAATGGGAACAGAGCCAAGTTGATAGGATCTTCAAAACAAAATGATATTTATAAATTACATTTCCAAGCTACAGAAGAACAAGTTGAATCTCTTATCCAAGCAGCAGAACTTTGCCCCGTTAATGTTATTAAAATTATTGATCAAAATAATGAAAAAGTTTTGGTTTCTACTGAAATAGTTCTAGATAATCTAAGGATCATTAAAGCAGAGTATGATGATTTAAAAGAATTTGTGATGGATCCAAAAGGATATTTTTTAATTCGCATAGATCATAAAGAAAAAGTAATTGAAGTTGGCCTATGTAAAGAAGTTAACAAAGTTGCAGTCAAAGTAACTGGAGAAAAACCATTAGAAATTTATCAAACCATAATTAAGAATAGATTAATTTCCCGCTTTGATCATGCCGCCTATCTAGGCAGAGAATTACAGAAAGCGTATATTGCTTTACAAAAGGGAATATCTTATGTTCAAGATGATGAACTAGTTTTATAATTGGTTGCAATTAAGCAAATTATCATCTTTTATTATCATTTTTAGGATATTATTACTATTATTTTATTGCCAGTGATCATTAATCCATAAGATTTATAATCGGTGTATAGCTAAATTTATTCATGAGTAATAGGACCATGAAAGCAGCAGTATTGATGGAATTAAACCAACCATTGAGAATTATTGAATTGGAAGTTCCTGCTCCTGAATCGGGCCAGGTGTTAGTCAAAGTTATAGCTAGCGGTATATGTAATACCCAACTTTTGGAGATAAAAGGAGAAAATACGGCCGGACCTCAAAATCCTAACTTATTAGGACACGAGGGCGCAGGCATAGTTGAAGAAGTAGGTCCTAATATTACAAAAGTAAAGAAAGGAGATCATGTCATTCTTTCTTGGATAAAAGGTAGTGGGGTTAATGTTCTTCCCAAAAAATATGATTATGAGGATAAGAAAATAAATGCTGGTTTCGTAACTACTTTTAATGAATATTGTCTTGCTTCTGAAAATAGAGTAACTTCTATCCCTAAAGAGATTCCTTTTCCTGAAGCAGCTTTGATTGGATGTGCCGTGGCTACTGGAGCAGGAGTGGTGTTTAACAATGCCAAAGTCAAGCCCAATCAAAGTGTGATGGTCGTGGGAGCAGGGGGAGTGGGAATAAACATAATCCATGCCTCATCCATTGCCCAAGCTAATCCCATCATTGCCGTAGATGTGAATGATGATAAATTAAAATTAGCTCAGAAAATGGGTGCAACTCACACTATCAACTCCTTAACCGAAAATGTTACTTCAAAAATTAAAGAAATTGCCGGAGAGCAGGGATTAGACTATGCTTTTGAAGCAGTGGGCAGAAAAGATACTATGGAATTAGTTTATAGCTCGGTTAAAAGAAATAGTGGAAGAGCAGTTTTGTGCGGAGTTCCTAAGCCCGGAATGAAAATAGAAATAGATCCTTTTCCTTTGTACTTTGGCCGGCAAATTGTGGGAACTGGCGGGGGAGAATGTAATCCCGATGTTGATTTCAACAAATTTTGTACTATGTATTTGGAAGGTAAACTTCACTTAGGAGATATGATCTCACATAAACTCAGCTTAGATGAAATTAACCAAGGGATAGAACTAATGCAGAAAGGTGCATGTTGTCGAATAGTTATTGATATGAGTATGGAAAAATGGACTAAAAGCATCTGACCAACTGAACCGATCATGGTATATACAGTTTACACTTAAAGTTTAAATATTGAACAACCGCTTCAAAAATAAATAAAGATGATCAAAATGAATCGCGACAAAACTCAAGCAGTTATCTACGACTTCGATGGAACAATAATAGACACGGAACAATTACACGCTAATGGCTGGCGTCACGTAGGCGCAAGATATGGATTTGAAGTAACTCCCAAAGCGATTGTTCAACAACGGGGTTTATCGGGAGATAAAGCTTTACGATTGATGATTTCTGCAGATAGGACAGATCTTCTTTCCAAAGAAAAGATAGATGAAATGCGTGATCTTAAATCAGGTTATGTTCTAGAACATGCTGGTTCTTGCCCCATTTTACCCGGATTCACAGAAACATACGAATCTTTGAAAGCACAAGCTCTTTTAGTGGGAGTATGTACTTCTGCTCGTGCTGATTTTATTGATGCGGTTCTTCAACAAAGAACCGAGCTGGGCAATTTAAGAGGGAACATAGTTTCAAAAGGAATGTTTACCAAAGGTAAACCTGATGCCGAACCATTGTTAAAAACTCTAGAACATCTAGGAGGAATTGCTTCGGCAAATGCAGTTTATGTAGGAGATGCCCATAGCGATTATATGTGTGCCATAAATGCCGGCGTTAAATATTTTCACTTTGATGCCGGAACTCCTGATCCTAGAATTCCAGCTGAAGTGGTTAGAATGAGAGATCATAGGGATTTGTTAACTATTATTGGGAGAGATTAATAGATTAAAAGAAATTAAAATGTCACAGAACCACCACCAGGAAATATTAGCAGAACAGCATTCCAGAATATTTATAAGCAATTATGAGGAAAATGGACCATGTTAAACATAACCTCTTTGGATCGATTTACTTCTGCTAAAATTCTTTCTTGGGAAGGAATGCAGGCAAAGATCGCTGAGCTTAAAGCATCAGGAAAGAAAGTGGGCTTATGTCACGGCGGATTTGATTTACTTCATCCCGGACAAATGATTCATTTTGATTCAGCAAAGAAGTTATGTGATGTTTTAGTTGTTTCCATTACTTCTGATAGATTTGTCAGTTCACGTAAAGGGTCAGGAAGACCAGTATTTACCGATAAATTACGGGCATATAGTGTGGCTTGCTTGGAAGCAGTAGATTATGTGGTTATTACCGATGTAGAGAAAGGCGTTCCCGTAATTGAAACGTTGAAACCAAGCTATTACATTAAAGGGCCGGATTTCATTGGAAAAACTACTCCCGGTATTACTTCTGAAAGAGAAGCTATTACCAGAATGAATGGAGAGATGAAATATACTAATGATCCCAAATTAGGAACAACTGAAATTATTGAATATGTCAAAAATGAACTTGATCGGAAAGAAGTATTGTTAATCATAGACCGTGATGGCACCCTAATTATGAATGATGATTTCCCTGGAAAGAATAATACTTGGAAAGAAGAATTGCAGTTAAATGACGATGTAATTAGTTATATTTCCTATTTACAGACTAAATATGCTACCACTAAAATGGTAGCCAGTAATCAAGCAGGTGTAGCGAGAGGTTATTTTGACTGTGCTAGAGTAGAGGAAATAAATTCCCATCTCGGTTCCTTACTTAAAGCCAAGGGAATTATCTTAGACAACTGGCAGTATTGCCCAGATGTAGATTCAGTATATGCTGAATTGAAAAAGAATGAATTGAAACTAAATCCCGCTTACGTTAAAGATAAACCAAAACGTAAACCTAATACAGATATGGTTATTGATGGGTTGAAAGCCTTGAAGCGAGAGATGAACGAATTTGCTCATGTCGTTGTAATAGGAGATCGTGAAGAAGATAAAGCCATTGCCGATAATTTGAAAGTTAAATTCGTGGATGTGAAAGGAAAGAAGTATGAAGAGATGAAGATGCAGTTCTCTTAAAATTTTAGGTGAATTCTAAGCAACTACCATGGTTTTATGGTTCTGTAAATTTTGAATAATCATAGTAAGATAAATAATTAAAAAACGATCACTAGAATTTTTTAAAGCATATAGTTCTGATTCTTTGAGTAATTTATCTCTAGTATCCATTATATAAGTTACATAATCTTTATCGTTTACTTTATGAATAGAATTATTGAAGTAATTTTGTACCTCATCATAAATGGTTAAGAATCCAGCACTTACTTTTTCAATATTGCTCTTATCAAATGAGCGATAAAGCCAATATAAAAAACTAGCATTATACTCTGCTAAATGAATAATGAAATAATCTTCAAATGCAAGGGATAATATACTTTCTTTTAATTGAAGATAAACCATATTGCGATATTTCCAGCAGTCATCGCGCAGGGTTCTAATTTCATCTTCTTTACCTTTAATACCTTCTTTGAGATATTCTCTTACTACAATAAACTCCGTTTTAATAATATTTATTACTTTACTCATCATCTCATTAGTATTAATAGATATTTCTCTAACAACATTCTTCACCAAACATCCTTTATCACTTTGCTCAATAATTTCAAAACCTTGCAAAGCA
>Ga0209542_10014415_pt1 | contig 13462 bp, 12 predicted proteins | sample RifCSPhighO2_01_FD_184028 | JGI IMG/M metagenome (GOLD analysis project Ga0209542, IMG submission 184028) | Soil microbial communities from Rifle, Colorado - Rifle CSP2_plank highO2_0.1 (SPAdes) (version 2) | ecosystem: Environmental > Terrestrial > Deep subsurface > Rock core/Sediment ... | reverse complement strand
CGAATCATGGGAAGACACAGTGTTAAATTTGGGTTTAATCTACTCGGGAGTATTCATCATAAGGCATAGTGACGAAACAATTCTTGATAGAGCGGCATCGATCCTAGACGAGTGGAATTTGCCGCTCCACATCATAAATGCAGGACTCGGCTCAAAGCAACATCCTACGCAGGCGCTTCTTGACGTGTACACAATCGAACGACGACTTGGGCATCTCGACAATCTTACGATAGTCATTGGCGGAGATTTGAGATATTCCCGCGCTGTCCGCTCGCTCGTCTACCTACTTGCTAAGTACCACGCACGTTTTATCTTCGTCGCCCATCCAGAGCTCTGTTTTACCGAGGAGGACGAATTGATGATGCATCTTCGCGAAAAAGGTGTGTCGTACAAAATGGAGACCGATGTTCGCAATGCATTCCCGAAAGCTGATGTCGTGTACTGGACGCGCCCCCAAGAAGAAAGGTGGCAAAGCGCTACTCTCCTTCGGCACAAAACTGACATCATGCGCGCGTATACGATAGACGGCGGCACAGTCGAGCTCATGAAACCGCATCCTGACTCTATTCTGATGCATCCTTTTCCGCGAAAATCAGATGACCCCGCAGTGCCCCCCGAAATTCTGCCGGAAGTTGATCACGACCCCAGAGTCGCATACCTCGACCAGGTCAAAAATGGCCCGTTTGTGCGAGCGGCGCTTCTTTATGACGTACTATTGCAACCACACTTTCCCGACCATGAATAGTTTTCATCCATCCCCCCACAACCGGTCCAAGCGCCGGTTTTTTAATTCATCAGAACTACATGGGCAAAGTGAGAAAGAAAGTCGTCCCCTGATTCTCTCCTTTAGATTCAGCCCAAAGTTTGGCGCCTATATGATTTGCCATCTGCTTAGCCATAAAAAGTCCTACCCCCAGACCCTCCGTGTCAATTTTTTTTGCTCTTTCACTGCGATTAAATTTATCAAAAATAAAAGGCATCTCCTTCGGAGTCAGGCCTATTCCTGCATCATGAACGGCGATCACCGCTTGTTTGTCTTTCTCAAATAGAGATATTCGAACCGAACCGTTGGATGGCGTATAGACTCGCGCGTTATCAAGCAAAACATTCAGTATGAATTCGACGTTCTCCTTGTTTGCATAAATTTCTCGGATTGTTTGTATCTCCTCTACTTCAAAACTGATATTCTTCTCCAAAAAGCGACTGGCGTATTTCCTGTGAATCTCATCGACAAAAGACTTAATATTAATTTTTGATAGATCTATCTTGCCGTCCGATGTTTCTTTTTCCGACATGAGAATGAGCGCATTCGTAAGCTCTCTCAATTTGTCGTTTGCCGATGAAACATATTGAAGAAGTCTTTTATTTTCAGCCGTCTCCGCATTCATGGACATTGATTCAAGCGCCCATTTCACTTCTGTTATCGGAGTTCGAAATTTGTGTGCGATGATGGTTACGAATTCATACTTCAGGAGCTCCGACTGCTTGGTCTTGTTCCAGACAACAAATCCCACAACACCTGCTATGCAAGCGACCACTAGAGGCATCAGCCATGCGGGGAGATATGGAAACATTTCTTGCAAAAATTGATTCGAAAAACTTGCGCCGCCGATAAACAGCACAAGAATAACCACAGTGAGCGCATAGCCGAGCGCCCGTCGCGCCAAAATGCGAATATCGAGAAGCTCGTAAGTAACGGCCCCGTACACAAACGGCACCCCATATAAAATGATGAAGGCAATCCCCCAGTTAGGATTGATGGGGATATCGTAAATCAAAAAAACCGGTATAAATCCGACCGAATAACCAATAGTCGTTGCGAACAAAAAATATTTTAGTCTGTTTCTCGCAACAAAATCTCCCTCGGTATAGGCTTTTATCAGAAGTAATATTGTATACACGGGAAGAATCGCATTAAAAACTATTCTCATAAGAATATGGAGCGACCCGGGCACATAATAATTCGGGAAGTACATTTTTGGTTCCGAAGGTAATAAAAAGGTATCCGGAAAAAAAAGATACAAAAGAGTAAAAAGCATGCCGAGACAATATACCCCGATAATCACGTACCTCTGCTCCACGGTCTTGCCGAGCGTCGCGATAACACAGTGAAGATTAAAAATGATGATCCAAATAATCGAAAAATTCAACAACAGAATGTTGCGAGAATCCAGAGAGTCCTTCGTATTTACCCCGATAACATGCGACACATAAAAAATGGCGACCCAGACCAAAGTGACGGCGAGCGTAATGTTGGCAATTTTTTTAGGATTGCTGAAATATGTAAAAGATGCGAGACCAAGCGAAATAAACACGCACAGCACTGAAAGGATATTGTGGAGAAGAAGCTGAAATTCCATGCCCTATATTATGCCATCTCATGGAATAGTGGTATATGGAAAAGTCAAATACGATATAAAGTGAAATCGCCATCAACAAATCGGCCGGCAAGATTGACGTTAATATACCTAGTTTTTTCTTATTACAGAAGCCGAAAACAAAGTAAGCTTACATCACAGATTCTCTAAAGACTTCATCAATCTTCGCCGCCATTATAAAGTCGTTTTCCGTAAGTCCATTTACAGAATGCGTCCAAAGATCGAGAGTGATTTTGTTATAATGGATGTGAAAATCCGGGTGATGTCCTTCGAATTCGGCAATATCCGCAATTTCATTTACAAAACTAATTGCGTGCTTAAAGGTGAGAAATGTAAATTGCCGAGAGATTTTGTAATCCCCCTCGAGCGCCCAGGCCTCGTCAATTGCGTCTTTTAGCGGCTTGATTTTTGCAAGATCAAGCCGTCCAGTTTTTTTCTCGCAGGGAATGCAATCTCTTTTCTTTAATTCCTCTGACATAATTTCACATTTTTTTTAAATTAATCGCAGCCCGACAAGCAATCTGAAAAATCCTCTTGAAATGTATTCGGAAAAGTACCGAGATGTACCGCGATGGGATGCGCAGACTCGACTATTTGCCAAAAAGTAATTTCGCAAACTCCGAGATTACCAATGCAGTGGATGAGATTGCCCTCTCTAAGATATTTCTGTTTCCGCGCGACACTGGCGCTTCACCGGTAGGTGTCGGATTGAATCCTTCTGGCGGTACAAAAGAGCCTTGGGGAATCTCGCCGTAATTTTCGCGTTGTTGTAAGTATTCCTCCGTCTGCAGTTGGCCTTGCTGATAATCGTCAGGCGTACGATATATCTCATATGAACCTTGAGACTGATCGGATGGATAACTTCTTTCTATCGGTGGTATGTCGAAATCTCCCTTCGGTGGGGTGTAACCGTCGTTCGGAGGAATATAGCGGCCATCAGTCGGCAAGGCGCCATCGTCCTGTGGAATACTTTGGCTTCGAAATTGCGGATCAGAGTACTTATTTTGTTCGCTTTGAAGACGTTCATTATAAATCTGGCGACGCTCCTCTTCAAACCGTCGTCGTTCTTCATTGGAGACTCCCGGATTTCCGTTGTGCTCAAAACTCGCACATTCCTGCTGATGCTCGGGGTCTTCGCAATACCGTCTGCACGCTTCTCCTTTGCATCCGCCGGGACCAGTAAAATCATTTGGTTTTTGCTCGCCAAGCGCTTCATTGAAACACGTTCGCATCTTGGTTTCCATTTCACGCGTCATACGGCCATTATTTTTTTCAATCTGAACCATAAATTCTTCCCCATATTTTTCGATGGCACATGCACGAACAGATTCAGGAAATCCCGGACGTTTTTGAGCAGTTGATTGCTCAGGACCTGTTCGAAACTCCGCCTCGCCCCTAAATTCGCCCTGACCTGGAAATTCCTCCGGCGGACCCCGCCTGTCATCACCTCCATCTCTCGCTTCATTATTTCTTGAATGGAACGCTTCAAAACATGTGCTCATTCGTTCGCTCGCCGCTCGATTAGGGGGCCTGATGCCGTCCATAATCTCCTTGTATTTTTGTTCTCCGAGAACTTTTTCGATACATGCGCGCACGTCTTCAGGCGCTCTTTGAAGCTCGCTTTTTATTCGTTCGGCACTCTCTCGCATTCTTGCTCTTTCTTCGGGAGGAAAGAGGTCATGCCTTTCCGCGAAAGCCATACACTCATCCTCATTTTCCCGGCAATATCGATCGCATTGCTCACGTCCAATACAGCTTCCCGGACCTTTTCCGCCGGTCTTCCTAATAATTTCGGCCTCTTCAGGCGGAATAAAACCGTGCTCAGTTCCAAATTGAATACACTGATTGAGAATTTCCTCGTTTTCGGGATTTTCGCATTTTCCAAAATCCTCAAATGATTTGAATGGACCCTTTCCTTCCTCCATTAATTGAAACATCTTTTCAGCTTTTTCCTTGTTGACGTCCGCCGGCAATATCCCCGCCTTTTCGGCAAAGGCAAAACACGATCGCGCTGTTTCAACATCCTTAGGTTTTTTGCATGTCGCTTCACACGATTCAGCATCCTTGCACTGCTTTGGCAATTCAACTCCGTTTTCAATCGCTTGCAATACTTTTTGGGCCTCTTCGAGTTTTTTTCCTTTCAACAACCCGTGTTCTTTTCCGAATAGAACGCATGCGCGGATATTCTCTTTTTTACTGCAATACTGATGGCAGGCCGCCTCCCGACCCTTTGCAGATTTGCCAACAGCGCAATTGCCGGGGCCGCCTTGCGCGAGTGCCGCAAGCACTTCCTCTTCGTCAGCACTTTCATTATCTTTTTGTTTTCCGCCAATGCCATACTTTGCGGCAAACGAACGGCATGCTTCTTTATTGTTTTCGTCGTCGCAATAAACTTTGCACGTCTGTTTATCTTTACAGTTTCCAAGTTCGGGAATGGGAAATTCAATATCAAAGATAGACTGCGCCAGAGCGCCCTGAATCAAGGTAAGCGAAAAAATAATCGCTACAACAATAAGCGTTTTATTCAAAGGGATTTTCATAGGTCTTTCCTTCAAAAGGATTGGTGCTTTCTAATGGGTTCACTTCGAGTACAGCATCCGCGGCCGGATTTGCCGAAGGAACAACAGGAGTTGTCGGTGATTCGCGGCTTTCGATTGATTGCTCCAATGCATTGACCGCGTCGCTTTTCGTGTCTTTTCTTTCAGCAAGAAGAAGGTAGATAATCAAGACGAGAACATATCCGAGTACCAACAAAGCGGCGACCAGCAATTCTTTTCGAGAGAGATGCCGCCGCCACCATTCTTGCGCTGGGCGTGTCACTTCACTGTTGACCTCCATAATGCGACCTATTATAACTCTCTTCAAGTAAAAAACATCTTTATCTGGGGATAGTGAATGGTAGACGAATCGTATGAGTATAAAGCCCGCCTGCCAAAGCCTGAGTCAGCGATGGCGGGCAAGTATTAGTATAAGTATGAAACGGTAGTAGTTTCTAGTTTTTTTTAAAAGAAATAAAAAAGAATGAATTAAAAACTATTTTCTTACGATATATCGTAAGATGTTATCTAATTGTTCTTGACGAGCTGTTCTTGACGAGCGGGAAAACAAACTTAACATAGCTATACTGTACGATCGTAAAAAATAGCTACTAGATGTACCAAACAAGTGACGATCAAAACGATTACTAAGAAATCCCCATTTTTTACAAAATAAATTAGATGCCTGCTCGAGCGGTTGGATTTAGATACTGCAGAAATTTGGATTTGAATTTCGAAAGCGTATACTGAAATCCGCTGTGAAGCGGGGATGGCAGAGCATCGAGCCGAAACCATCCAATGTCGTCTATTTTTTCTGGCTCATTATTTACGACCAAACTGCGCGAGACTGCGATAAAAAATGGAACAGCGATCCAATGACTTGGTTTTCCATCAATTGTGCGCAAAATGTCGTGAGCCGGCAAACCGCCTTCGATGATGCCTCCACAGCCGTATTCTTCACGAACTTCTTTTAGGACATTTTGTTCGAGGGTCAAATCAAATTCGAGTTGCCCGGATCCTGGATCCCACATCCCTTGTTCATCTCTGCACATCTTGCTTCTTTTATGCAAAAGCAAATTCCCCCGTCTATCGTGGCAGTAAAAAGGAGTCGTTATGCCGACATAATCAAATCCTACTCGCATAAACTTTTTCATTCACACGGATACGCGTCTCGCACTTCTTGCCACATACAGCCATACCCTTGTCGCATCTCTCGCAACATATAAAGTGCACATGGCATAAATCGTTAGAACAATTCACATACCGCTCGGACGGTGTATCGCAAAGTGCGCACTTTCCGACAACGACATGCTCTGCTTTTTTATCAAAATGCATGGTGATCCTCCCGTCAAAGACATACAAAGAGCCCTTGAAGTCACGCGACGGATATTTTTTCATGTAAGAAACAATGCCTCCATCCAGTTGGTACACGTTCTTAAATCCTTTTTGTTTCAAATATGCACTCGCTTTTTCACATCGAATACCGCCTGTGCAGACAGTTACGACTTTATCATTTTTAAATTGGTTTAATTGCGGTAAAACTTTAGGCAAATCGCGAAAATTCTGCATGGGAGGCAAGGCGGAGTTTTCAAAATTCCCCACTTCGGTCTCGTACGCGTTTCGCATGTCAATGATTTTTATCTTCTCGCCGCTCTTTATGGCTTGCCGCAAATCCGCAGGCTTCATATACGTACCTCGGCCATTTTTCTTCCAAAAGTTTTTTATCGGCTTGCCAAGTGTCACAAGCTCGGAGCGAACTTTCACACTAAGCCGCGGGAAATTTTTCCCAGTCCCGACGCTCTTTTTAAATACAACATCCCTGAAGCGGCGATCTTTTTTCATCTCGCGGCAGTATTTATTTATAGCTTTTGTTTCACCCTCAAGGGTTCCGTTGACCCCCTCTGTTGCCACAATTGTTCTTCCTCGGAGACCAAGTTGTGTGCACATAGCAAACTGCTCGTCTCGAAACTTTTTGGGATTCGATATTTTGACGTATTGATAGAAGAGAATTATTGAAAAAGACTGCTTTCGCATAAGGTCGATTGTAGGAAAAAAAAGAGACCTATGCAAATTTCTTTTAACCATAGATTAGCTTTGTCGGCAAATTGGAGAATATTTTTTTACGCGAACCCCGGAAAATAGTCGGTAATGATACTTCGTCTTGGCACATTCATTTTTAATAGCATCTTTTTGAATGTATTTACCATAGCGTCCGGTCCTGAAATATAAAAAATCCTCTCGTGATAATCCGGCACCACTCTCCTGACAAACTCATCGTCAATAAACCGGCCAACGATATATTCTGTCTTAATTCCTAATTTATTTTTTGCTTCCGTGAAAATATCTCTGTAAGCAATTTCCGCTTCGGTTTTTGTTGCGTAGAAAAGCGTTATATCTCGCCTCTCGTTCTTATCAAGCAAAAATCGGATCATGCTTCTAAACGGCGTTATGCCTATGCCGCCTGCTATGAAAACTAATTTTTTGGTTGTGTCTCGTGGCATGACGAAGTCCCCGCCCAACTGACCGGCACCAAACGTATCACCATCCTGCATGGTAAAAAGCGCGCGCTTAAAACTCGATGGAGGATTATTATATTTTACGCCCAATTTAACGTCTCCCTCTGTCGGCGATGACGCGATAGTGAAATAGCGCCTATTACCGCGAGAATCTTTTTTATCATGAGCAAGCGTCCACTCCAAATATTGGCCTGGCTTGAAATTTATTTTTCTATCCGGTGTAAACACAAATTCACAAACATCTTTTGCGATCTCATTTTTTCCTTTGAGTGTAAGCTCATACCTTCGTCTAGAGCCGGTCGCATACGAAAGCACATTTCCAATCATTAATACGATTTCCGGTGTTGCGGAAAAACCGCCAAGGCGGATCGGCACATTCAGCAGAAGGCCGTTCAATGCGCCGTATATCCATTGAAGTTTTTTTGTCGGAGGCGTCGTAATCGGTTCAGTGAGCATAATGGTTGCATAAAATAGAATTGGCCCTAGAGCAAAGAAAAATGATTGGAAACTCGAGAAAATTGCTCTTCCAAAAAAAGACAGTGAAAGAAGCCATGCAACAAAAAAAGCGACGACCATCGAAAAACGCTTAATCTTTCGAACAATCAAAAAACCTGTGATAAATACAAATGGTAACATCCATGGATCACCTACCCACCAGACAGCAGAATCAAGACCGAAAATATACAAAGTGGCCGCCGCAAACGCCGCGGGATTGAAAAGATGCTTTCTGAAAGGGGCGAGAAGATACTTGGAAGCCATCGCAACGACTCCGGCAATGACTAAAATCATTATTTGCTTACTCGTGTCGGCGGGAGCAAGAATTAGAAAAAGTATGAAAGCCGTAATGAGGGATGATTCTGCATTTACCGGAACATTGAAAACCTTCGAAAAAATAAAATTGGAAAAATAACATGCCGCCAAGAGAGCAAGGAGTGACGACACCATCACTGTAACTGTCCAGCTGTAGCGGAGCCTGTCGAAAGCTGCGAGTATGACGGAAATCGCCGTTAGAAATACAAGGCTATTCAAAACGAGCCTGTACGTTGTTATGGAGTTGAGAAACTTATCGAGAAAAATCATGAATCCAACTTGATACTGCAATCTTAATATAATTCTCGAAGGATGTCGCAGTGAATTCAGAAATATGTGTCGGGAAAATCAACTACCGCGCCAGCTTGCTGTGCGATAGTTTATCCCCTCCCTTGCAAAAATTATCCGTCCATTCAAACCATGCGACTGACACAGCTTTCTATGTTCTTCAACAAAGCTTTCCGTGTCCTCAATGCGGACATATTTGTAATTAAAGAATAATTGTGAACATCGGGAAATGATAAACGTGTGGAGCATTATTTTTCGTCATGATCAGTGTCTACCCGATACAAATAATATAATGCGAGCGGCGCCGCCCAATTTGCAAAACGCTCAATAAAATCCCAGATCGGCAAGCCGACGAGCGGCCGGACAAGAGCAGTCCAAAAACCCCAGAGTGCCATCCACAATAGAATAGGTCTAATTGGTTTGACTAGAACCACAATCGCCAACAAAATATCCAAGATTCCCACGACGAACATAAATGTCGCGGCGGACGCCACATCAAGTCCGGTTAGTTGTTCGGTCCATTTTATCCAATCTGCCTTTCCCAGGATTGCGAAGACTCCGTGTCCTAAAAACTCGCCTGCAACACCGATTCGCAAAACCCACTCAATTTTTTTATTTTTCGTCATTTAAGTTAATAAAAACTAATAATGCCGTTACTATATAATTAATATGCAACGAAATTCATCAATCTGGCCATTATACCAAAAAAATGAAATGTTCGGATTCATTTCCACTCCTGCCGCCCAATAGGGTTTCTGCTTTTGATGACACATGACGGAATCGGCCACGAATATTTTACTTGTCGCCACTCGCAAAATTTCTCGGAGCCTCGCGGCACGATCCGCTGATCGCCCGGCTCACTGTCTCGCGCGCTTGCTCGGCATAACTGCGCCTTGCGATTTTCCACGCATGCCTAGCAGTCGGCTTGCTCCATGTCTTACAAAATATATTCGCTTTGCTCATTATTTTGTGGACCTAGGGGGAATCGGCTATTTGTATTTTTCTACTAAAAAATCAAACAGCCCGGCCTCGCACCGACGTGCTCCGGCCTGCGATTCCTCCAGAGTCTCACAATGATGCTTGGCTCGGACAGCTCCCAGCTGACCTCACCAATCATTGTGGACCTAGGGGGAATCGCACCCCCGATTCGTCCATGCCATGGACGCGTGTTACTACTATACTATAGGCCCGTGCTGGTTATTTTTTCAGAACATTCGGGATAAATCAATCTCACATCAATCTCACATCTTGCGAAAACATTTTTTTGGCTTATAATTGCGGAGTTACCAATACTGTTGTAGATGCACAAAAAAATGATTGAACTTTATTCCCGCGCCTAGACGACGATATTCATAGACGATTTTGGGCCCTTAGCTCATCTGGTAGAGCACCTCATTTGCAATGAGGGGGTGGCAGGTTCGAGTCCTGTAGGGTCCACAGCTGACAGAACAACCCCGCCTGCGCGGGGTTTTCTGCACTGTGGAAAGCGGAGCGATGTTTTGCTAGTAAGCAAAACCGCGAGCTAGGGTCGTGAAAATTTGTTTGCGACGGCAAACAAATTATTCCTGACCACGAAGAACGAAAATCTGCAGCAGTGCAGATTTTTTCTGCTTGGTGGTGTTATTTTAGCATTTGCGCGAACCTTTTTTGAACGGAACTCCTGACCGCACCCCGCTTCATTTTTCTGGGGGAATGGTGGTGGGGTGCGGAATTCGGACTCGCCCGCGCGGAGGAGGGGTCTGTGGAGGAATGCGGGCGGGATTCGGACTGGGGGTTTTCGGAAATTCGGCGGCTACAAAATCAGAAACCATACATTGAAAAAATCTACGATTTTTGCTATGATTGTTTTGTGAGCAAAGAAAGTAATGGCTCATATTTCTATACTATCAAAAGTAGCATACTATGGCAACTATATCCGAAAACATAAAGAGAGTGCGAGCAAAACAAGGATTAACGCAGGACGACTTGGCGAAGAAAGCCAATATCAAATACTCTACCCTTACTAAAATTGAGGGCGGTGTCGTTACCAAGCCAAGCGTTCAGACAATACAAAAAATCGCCAAGTCGTTAGGCGTTCCAATGGAGGAATTACTAAAATAACTAAAATACTATGAAAATAATAAGCGAATTAAGTAATAAGGCGTGGTATAGGGCAATAAAAGTTATTTACTTGCTATTGTTCTTAGCGACTGTTGCTTTGACAATAACTTTGTTTTCGGTTGGGGGAGATTTTGAAATTTTAGATATTCCAAATAGTAAAATAGTTTGTCAGTACGGAAACGAGAAACAATTTTTAATGAAAGATATTTTTGGGCGCGACGAAATGCCGAGTAGTTTACCGACATACTTTTATACTAAAGGGACAGAACCATCTGAAAGAATTTTACGAGCGTGTGAAATTACTGAAATTTTAACGCAAGATACTACAAACGATGGTCGCTTTAATTTTGTTCCCGATCCTTACAGAATTGAAGAAGAACACAAAATGCAATTCTGGTATCTCATTTTGTCCTTGTTGGTAACAGTCGGAATTTTTGAAGGAATTAGGCGTATCTTTTACTACATAACATTGGGAACTATTAAACCGCAAAAGTAAATATATGAAAAAATCAATAAAATATATGGGGTTTGGTGTGTTAGGTCTTGTTGCTTTATTTTTCTTTGCCGCTAATTTTTCTACGACAGAGTCAAGTTTTCAATGTTCTGGAGAGATAACTAATAACAATATATCCCAGCCCTCAACTGTATACATAAAATTGACTGAGTATAGGCCGTGGGTTAGGAGCGATTCTGACGGCTCTCTAAATTGGGAACTTCCAAATGAATGGGTTGGATATTTTGGACACATAGAAAAAGTAGGCGACCAGTTTCAAATCTACGAAACATACCCACAAAAAACTTTTAAAGGGACCTTTTCCACACTAAGTCAAACATTGGCGATAGACTTAGAAGCACCTTTCGGATTTTTTGACGGAACTTGCACCGCTAACTAACTCGACAAATGACGCAATAAATAATCTCCATGATTTTTCTTGAAGACAGAATTTGGTTTTCTCCTCTAAATGTTATTCATCACTTTCGAGAATTAGAAAACAAACTATCGGACAAAGAAAAATCATCCAAGGGTTTTAGAAAAGCAGAGGAAATGTATTCTGTTGCCCTAATGCTTGTTGGAATAATAAAATCACAAAATAGAGAATATTGGCTACAAATGGTTGATGATAAATCTTCAAGTCCTGATGTTAAAACTGGAACATACCAACAAAAAGAGGGAGCAAAAATGCCAGACTTTACAATTCAAGATGTTGAGGTTGTAGATTTTGACGAAAATTCTCCTGAAAAATCTCTGACCGATTTTTTGAAACGGACAAAACTTTCAAACACCAAAAAATCTTATGACTCTCTAACAACTATTCTTTGCAGAGTAAAAAGCAGTATTCATTTGCCAAGCTTTAATCAGATGAACCAAGAACTAAAATCTACTACATTTTCTGGACCAGTAATGATTCTCGGCAGAACATCAGTTGATGAAGAAAAGCCTGTTTATAAAATTGTTCAAATACACCCTACTGTAGATTTAATAACTGAATTTAATGTTTTAGACGAGTTATTAAATAAAAAATATAATGGTGTTTTGAGCTTGAAAAGAGCAACGATTTTCAGCACGGAGTATCGAGCAGAAGAAAAACATTTTCCATTTGAAAAAATCAGCTTTGCTGATTGATGTTTTCTTCTGCTAGCCCGCCTGAATTTCGCCAAAAAAGAAAGCCGAAGCCCGCGCGGATTCCTCCCCAGACCCCTCCTCCGCGCGGGCGAGTCCGCATTAGCACCCCGCCTCATTAGCCCCAGATTAGTTGTGGCGGGGTGCGTCTGAATTTTTTTGGAAAAAAGTTCGCGCAAATGCTACAATAACACCACAATTCTGAATTTGAAGAAAGATTGACCAAGCCCGCGCCAGAGGCGCGGGCTTGGGCTGGCATTTCCGCCAAGAAATTCCAAGGGGTTTTGAATTCCGCCAAAAGCATTCCCGCCGCTACGCGGCGGTTCGAGCCAATGCTTAGTGTGCATATTTGAACCGAGAATTACCTTAAAAGCGACTTCCGGCAGGCATTTCCGCAGTAATACACTTTTGTCATATTTCGGAACCGCCAAGAGAAGCTAGTGGTTATTTAGTAAATACCCTTTGTTTTAAACGTAAAATTCCTGTCTCAATGCTCTATATCACTACGTTGATATTGTAAAATGCAGAGGCTTGATTTATTCGTTACAATCCGCTATAGTTGATATATCGGATTAAATATATGGCAAATAACAACAAATTAGGCCATCGGCTGGAGCATTTACCGGCCGAAATCTGGTCAAAAATAGCAAAAATTGATGAGTTAAAGGGGCAATGGATTGCCGGAGCGCAACTCTCGTCTCAAGTATTAGGTCGTCTCAAACGATCTGTTTTGATTACTTCAACCGGAGCATCGACACGCATTGAGGGGGGGAGGCTTTCCGATGAAGACGTAGAAAAGCTCATGCGAGGCATTGATATCCAAAAATTTACAGATCGTGATAAGCAGGAAGTCAAAGGGTATTACGAGTTGCTTGAGAATATGTTTAATTCCTGGAAAAGTTTGAAATTCAATGAAAGCACCATCAAACACTTCCATAAAGAACTCCTGAAATATGTAAAGAAGGACGAAGACCATCGCGGCGAATATAAAAAAAGAGAAAATCAGGTGCAAATGATAAATGCCGCTGGTGAATCCATCGGAATACTTTTTGACACCACGCCTGCGTATCTATCTCCCAAACAAATGCAGGAGTTAATTGAATGGACGGGCGAAGTTATTGCGGAGAAAAAATATCATCCACTCCTCACAGTTGCCAGCTTTCTTGTTGAATTTTTGCAGATCCATCCATTTCAAGATGGCAATGGTCGTCT
>Ga0209542_10014412_pt1 | contig 13464 bp, 12 predicted proteins | sample RifCSPhighO2_01_FD_184028 | JGI IMG/M metagenome (GOLD analysis project Ga0209542, IMG submission 184028) | Soil microbial communities from Rifle, Colorado - Rifle CSP2_plank highO2_0.1 (SPAdes) (version 2) | ecosystem: Environmental > Terrestrial > Deep subsurface > Rock core/Sediment ... | reverse complement strand
AGGAAGTTTCTCTGTTTGAGCCATAGACTAGCGTTACTTTAATATGAAAAATCAGCGATGTCAATATAACCAAAATCAGTTTGTCCGGAGGGAAGGATATTCTTAGCCCTTTCTCCTCACAATCTCATGATTCATTTTCCTGTGTTTGGAAACATTCCTTTAAAAAAGTAACCCTTTTTAATCCTAGCCTTCCTTTTACAACAAGTTTATTGGATGGTTTATATCTAAAATCCCCTGTAGTTAATTCCCTTGGTATATACCATAATGCTGAGTCAACTTGAGTAACCTGAGTAGGATTCATCTCTTCTCTGACAAGTTTCCATCTGTCTACTAGTCGTTCCGGTAAATAATGTTCAAGATGGGGTAAGCCTTTTACCTGGCCTACTGGAAATTCGTCATCAATTTCACTACCAAATGCTTGGTTAATTTTACTAGCTAAAGTCTCATCGAGTTTTCCAGGAGGTGATTGAAAACTTGATCGCAGTTTAGGTCGTTCTTCAGGAAACTCCTCCCTTGCCACAGATCTACTGACAGCCTTCCTAATTCTAGCCACACCTTTTAACCATCTTTTGTCACCTTGTTGAGCTGATGCAATTTCAATATCATTCAATAATTTTTCTAAGTTAGTTGCCATATTATGCTGTCCTCTAGCCTGAACCTTAGAATTTATTTTATGGTTTGGCCAGAAGAATTAGTATTTTCATAAGCATGATATAGTTGATGGAATCTTTCTCTTCCTCTAGTTAAGGCTTCAACCATTTTAGGAACAGATTCTTGGTTAGGCAATACAGGAGCAGCTAAAATAAATGTTTCAACAAATTCATCAACTACTTCTAGTGGGGAAACCTCCCTTAACCTTTTACCCAGGTAAATACTTATTTGCATTTCTGACCATATTGTTCTGCCTAGCGGATCATCTAGAAAACCATATTCCTCTTCCACCTTTGCCCTGATTTCTTCTTCTGGTTTATCAAGTAAATGAGTGACTTTTTCAGCCTGAGTTATTGCATTTGTAACAGATGAGTAAATATGGAATATATCCTCATATGGTTGACTAATTGGATTGCTCTCAGAAAATGGGGTTTTCATTAATCGTAAAGTTGGATTTGCATCCGAGAGTTCTCTTCCTTCTTTGATAAGTACATCGGTTACAGATGCAGCTAAGCTTTTACCCGCCAATCGACCTTCCATTATTGTTTTTAGTTGTTCTTGGGTTACATCTTTTGGCCAATCAATTTCTTGTAACATACTGAAGCGAATTATAGTATATGCCTAAAAGATTTACAAGCATAGATTACTAATTAAATTAGCAAGTCCGGAGGGAAGGATAACTTGCCAAATTTCTCTTTGAGAAATTAGTGAACCGGTCAGGCTTCGCCTCGACCGTTTTGAATCCCATCTCCTCGAAGATTAAAAATTTTTTCGTACACAAGGCACGAAAAAATTTTTAAGTCCGGAGGGAAGGATTCGAACCTTCGTAGGGAAAACCCGACAGATTTACAGTCTGTTGCGATTGGCCACTCTGCCACCTCCGGAAACCTTTATATTATACCTAAATTACAACTTTTAATCCATACTATTAAACTACGTTCCCACTTGACATGTGGGAATCTAGATTTTACAGTTAAATTATGATTAGGCCTATATTTGCAAATGGAGAATACTACCATATTTACAACCGTGGGGTTGAAAAGCGATCAATTTTCGAGAGTCGCTGGGACTATTTACGACTTTTGGAAACAATTGAGTTCTACAGGAAGTTTCCTCTGCCAGCTAAGCTTTCTGATTTCAGGAGAGGCATTATCAAATTGAAGAAAAAGGAAGATCAGAAAGAGATCGTTAAAATCCTGGCCTACTGCTTAATGCCAAATCATTTTCATCTACTTATTCAGCAGCTTGAAGAGAATGGTATCACACAATTTATGAGAAAATTATCTGACAGTTATACAAGATTCTACAATACAAAACATGACAGGGTAGGACCGTTATTTCAAGGTACATTTAAAGCTAAATTAGTGGAATCAGATGAATATTTATTACAACTTTCAAAGTACATTCACAGAAATTCGTTCCCACTTAAGATGTGGGAAGGTAAAGTTTATCCATATTCTTCTTACAGCTTTTACATGTCTGGGGATATGCATCCCTTTTTGGACTGCCAGTTCATTCTTGCCTATTTTGCTAGAGCAAACCCATCACTGGATTACAAAAGTTTTGTTCAGGGAGAACAGGATGTAAACCTCCTACTCTATAGCCTCATCATAGACGATGAGTGCTTGACTTAAAACTACGTTCCCACATTCCATGTGGGAAGCGCATGCTATGTGGGAAACTCATGTAGGAAGCTAATGATTAGTTCGAGATTATTTGAAAAAACTTAGGATTTTGTTAATTAGCGAATTTTTAATCTTGTTAGTTTCATTCTGATTATTCAAGTTCTCAATTTGAGCTTCTTCAAGTTGATTCTGAAATTTTTCCGCTTCTTTTAGTTCTTCTCTAGTTTTCTCAATCTTCTGATATTTGCTCCACTTCAAATATATCCTATACATCAGATTCCAAATTAAAAAGACAAAAAGAGTATAAATTATAGCTAATAGACTTTTCCAAAGAGCTTGCCAGATACCGTCGGAAATATTTGTGGTAAATTGCATGTATGCAACTACACCTACCCATAATATTAGCAAAATTACCCATAATTTCGGTAAACGCATAATTTAATCTTAACATTTATTTTGAAGACTTGGTATACTAGTAGTATGGCAATTGGGTCTTTTAGAGCGCGTAAGGAAGCACACAACCTTTGGAAATTTAAATTCTTATCTGGCTTATCTAATGGCATGATGGTTTTAGTAGTGGGTGGTTTATTCTTGCTTATTACAGTCGTCATTTTTTTTGCTACCCAAGTTCCCTCACCTGATGATTTGGGTAATCGCTCTGTAGCTTCGGCTACCAAGATTTTCGACCGTAATGGTGAGCTTTTGTATGACATCTATGCTGACCAAAATAGGACTCCAATTAAATTAGATCAGGTTCCCAAGTATGTTAAAGAAGCCACAATCTCAATCGAGGATAAAGATTTCTACCAGCACGGTGGTTTCGATCTATTTGGTATTGCCAGATCTTTTTTCAATTTGCTAGTTCACCGCCGGGTTGAAGGCGGAGGTTCAACTCTAACCCAGCAGCTGGTGAAAAATGCACTGCTAACATCTGATCAATCAGTAGTCCGTAAGATCAAGGAATTGATCTTGGCTGTCCAAGTTGAACGGGTCTATTCCAAAGACCAAATTCTGGAAATGTACTTAAACGAGATTCCTTATGGGGGTACTTCCTATGGCATCGAATCCGCTTCCAATTTATATTTTGGCAAACACGCCAGTGAGTTAAATTTGGCGGAAGCTTCTCTATTGGCCGGTTTACCTCAGCGTCCATCTGTCTACTCCCCATATGGTACACATCCGGAACTTGCTAAGGTCAGGCAGTCACAGGTACTGCGCCGAATGGTTGAAGATGGTTATATCTCTAAATCCGAGTCACTTGACGCTGAAAAAGCTGATTTAACATACCGGACCGCCCAAAACGAAATTGGTTTTAAGGCTCCTCACTTTGTGCTCTATGTAAAAGAAAAGCTGATTGAACAGTTTGGCGATAAGTTAGTGGAACAAGGGGGGCTAAAAGTCACTACCACTTTGGATTTTAAACTTCAGGAAGAGGCACAAACGATCGTCAAAAATGAAGTAACTAAATTGGCAAGTTCTAAAATTGGTAATGGAGCTGCTGTTGTTTTAGATCCTAAAACTGGGCAGATATTATCAATGGTAGGATCTAAAGATTACTTCGCCGAATCAGAACCGCTTGGCTGTATGGAGGGTAAGAGCTGTATCTTCGAAGGCAATGTTAATGTGGCACTACGTGAACGTCAACCAGGCTCGGCAACTAAACCGATTAATTATGCTAAAGGTTTAGAAAAAGGCTACAGCGCAAATTACACCTTGATGGATGTTAAAACTGAATTTCCGGGAGGTGCAGATAGACCATCTTACATTCCTGTGAATTATGATGGTCAGTTTCATGGTCCGGTTCAGGTGCGTTACGCGCTGGGAAATTCATATAATATTCCGGCAGTTAAGATGTTAGCAACCGTGGGAGTTAAAGATGTATTAGATTTGGGATATCAGATGGGACTAACCACTTGGGAACCGACCGATGAAAACGTTAACTCAGTTGGATTATCGCTAACTTTAGGAGGTAGGGAGGTGCGGCTCTTGGATCTGACTTCAGCATTTGGTGCTTTGGCTAATAAAGGTAATGCTCGGGATCCGATCTCTATTTTAAAGGTTGAAGATAACAAAGGTAAAACTCTGTTTGAATATAAGGATAGTGATGGGCGTAAAGTTTTAGATGAGGCTGTCACATTTATAATTTCAGATATACTATCAGATAACGGTGCCAGGACTGCTGCCTTTGGTTCTAATTCTCTATTAAATATTTCCGGTAAAACTGTGGCAGTTAAAACCGGAACGACTGATGAGAAGCGGGATAATTGGACATTTGGTTATACCCCCAGCCGAGTAGTCGGGGTTTGGGTGGGTAATAACGATAATACTCCGCTTGATCCCAAAATTGCTTCAGGGATTACCGGGGCTTCGCCAATTTGGAATAAGGTCATGCAATCTGTTCTACAAGGCCAGCCTAATGAACCATTTGAGAAACCCGGTAATGTTTCCCAGATTGAGGTTGATGGATTGGTGTCAGGCAAACCTCATGATGGTTCTCCCGCGCGTAAAGAATACTTTATTGGAGGAACTGAACCAAACGGACAATCAAGCGCTTACCAACGGGCAAAGGTTTGCCGCCAAAACCCACATAGACTCGCGAATGACGGCGAAGATGGTGACGATAAAGATGTAATTATTCTAAAAGAAGACGATCCAACTGGAGCTAATAAATGGCAAGTTGGAATAGACCAATGGGTTTTGAATGCTCCTGATCCAAGATTGGTTGGGGCCACCAAAGGTTGTGACGGAATTCCCGGGTTTACAGCTGGGACTGGGGGCATAATTTCAATTGTGAATGTAGCTAATGGAGCGAATGTACCGCGAGTTTTTGATGTATTGGCCTCCACGAATTCTCCAGGAGGAGTTAACAAAGTGACTTGGGTGGTTGATGGCGCGACCAAAGCGACCCAAACTAGTGAACCTTATGCCTTGCATGTTGAATTTCCCAACGGTGATAAAGGATCACATACCATCACCGCAACCTTAGAAGACAATAACAGCGGCAGTTTTAGTACTAGCATCGGGGTAACAGTCGGACTCTAAGATAATTTTGGTTGTTGACTAGATTACAGAAATATATTATAGTTTGATTTACACTGCCAAGTATATATGACAGCAGAGAGAATTCCAGAACTAATACCACTAGAAACTGAGCAAGATCGAGTAAGGAGAGAGCCAGAACCCCTAGTACTTCCAATACCGTTTGATGAAGATGCTTTCCGGCGAGGAATTGATAATGATCGTTATAATGAGTTTTTTGGTCTAATAGGGCAACATGCGGATTTCAGGCGAATTATCGAAAGAAGCAGAAACCCACAAGTCGAGGATTCAAAAGCTTGGGAAGAGTGTAAACAAGTTGTCGTGGAAATAGTGGGTTTATCATTAGGAGAATCGGAAGTTACTGAAGCTCTATTTAAAGCCGAAAGACAGAAATTTGTCGCTAATTTAAAAGATACTAAAAGGCTAAGAGGTGAAGAGACAGATAAAAATTACAGAGCAGGTCGAAGAAAAGCATTGGCAAATATCGAAGATGATGGTGAATTTAAACGGTATGAAGTTTTAGTGGAAATGGTTTTTCAAAAAGGGTTCTTCCAGAAATAATCTAATTGGGTCTTTCGATACTAATTTCCAAAATTGCCACCTTTTTATCAATTCCAAAGTGATTTAGTAATCTGGGGTGGACTTCAGCAAGACCACCAATAACTTTGTCGGCTAATTTAACTGTAGCAAATCTGGTCGGGTGAAAAAGAGTTTTCAACTCCTTCATCAGTCCCCCCTTCTCAACTTGTACACCTGGGGGGTGGAATAGGTTTGCACCTAGGGAAAATATGGTATTTAACTCTTTTACTGGGTTATCAGAGCTATTCATTAAAGCAATCGCCAGTCTGTAGGATTCAATGGGAAGATTGCCACGGTCGCTGTCGCTCCCTCGCAATGACGTAGAGGGAGGTAAATATACTTTTCCAACTTCAAAGATAGCAATGTCTCCGTAACCTTGTTTCAAATTTTTCTCGATTACTTCCACTAAATTTGGCCAGATAAACTCTCTTAAATATTCTGTTTCACTGGATATTGGATTGGCCACGCGGATAATATTTTCTTTATTCGACTCGTCAAACCCAAGTGCTCCCAAAACTTTGGTTGAATAAAAAGAATAGCTTTGGATTTCAGTTAAACCAAGATCTACCAATGACTTTTTTGTATTGTAAATTAAATCAAACAAGCTTTGGTCAATCTTCTCTGGTAGCTCTTCAGCTAATTCTTTGGCAGGTATTTTTTCATAACCATACATCCTAGCTGTCTCTTCAATTAAATCTTCTTCAATCTCAATATCAAGTCTATAGTACGGTGGTGTCACTACCCACCTGCCTTCTTCAACCTCTTCCATCTCAAAATTTAACTTTTTAAGAAAATCCTCGACCTCAGTCTTAGAAAGATCAACTCCAATAAGTGAATTAGTTTTTTCCAAAGTCAGAGGGACTTTTTTAATTTGGTCTTCAGTTTCCCCGACGATAGTAAGGGCTGTTAATTTTCCGCCTAAATCTTGGTACATTTTGATAGCAGCATCGAGCGCTTGGAATAATCCTTTCCTAGTGAGTCCATGTTGAATTCTCTTGCTAGCCTCTGAATGTAATCCTAACCTTTGACCAGTTTTTCTGATTGAAACAGGATCAAATATTGCAACTTCCAGTAAAATGGAATCTGTATCTTCGGTTATTTCAGAATCTTTTCCACCCATTATTCCTGAAAGGCTTAAGATCCCTTTGGGGTCTGTGATTAGTAAATCCTCACTGGTTAATATTCTATTTTTGCCATCCAAAGTCTCAAACTGTTCACCTTCTTTGGCCAGTCTAACAATCATAGTTTCATCTGCTACTTTTGCGGCGTCGAATGAATGCATGGTTTGACCATATTCCAGCATCATTAAATTAGTTAAGTCGGCAATATTGTTAATTGAACGTATTCCACAATCCTCTAATTTTTTGACCCAATCTTTGGGTGATCCGCCAACTTTTAAGCCTTCTATTTTGGCCACACAATATATCGGACAAAGTTTATCATCTTCAACTTCCACCTTAAGTTCTGGTAAGGATTGTTCTACCCAGACGTAATCTTTATGAGGAACTTCAGTAAATTTAATTTCTGAATCCGTAATTGCTGCAACTTCTCTGGCGACTCCACGCATTGATAGCAGGTCTGCCCGGTTATAGCCTTTCATATCTAGTTCAATAAAATTTTCAGTAATCTCCTTGGTTCCAATAGTCCGAAGCGGTAACAATTTCTCCACTTCATCAATGGATATTTTTAGCTCTACTAATTCTTTCAGCCAACTTTTTGATACTTTCATAATTCACCAACCTCCGAGGTTGATTAGGCATGAACCTCGGAGGTTACAGGTTAAAGACTTTGCAAAAATTTTAGATCACCACTTCTAAATAAGCGGATATCTTCAATACCATAAATTAACATCGCCATCCGCTCTGGACTGATTCCCCAAGCCAGACCTGAATATTCATCGCTGTCTAGTCCTCCGTTTTTAAGGGCTACCGGATGAATCATGCCACAGCCACCGATCTCCAGCCAACCGACCCACCCGCAAACTTTACAACCAGCTCCTTTACAAAAAATACACAAAGCATCTATTCCTCCACCAGGTTCCACCTGAGGATAATATTTAGTTCGAAGTCTTGCCTTAATTTCCTCACCAAAGACAGATTTTAAAAAATATTCAGACAGGTACTGCAAGTTAGCCATACTAACCCCTTTATCGATATATACAATCTCGAATTGATCGAAAGTGTGCTCGTGTCTGGCATCTAAATTTTCATACCTAAAACATCTTCCAATTAGCATCATTCGGTGTGGAGGATTATGCTCTTTCATAAATCTAACCTCAGAATTTGAAGTATGACCCCGGAGGATCCATTTATCATCAATTTTTGGCATATTTTTTTCATCAATATAAAAGGTATCTTGTAAATCTCTTGCTGGAGAATCCTTTGGAATATTTAAGACTTCATAAACGTTATAATCAGTGTCGATATGAGGTGCATCGTATTGTTGGAAATCTAGTTTCGAAAAGAGGTCAGCAATCTTTTTCTCAAATTGAGTTAAAGGATGCAAGTGGCCAGTTCTTATTTTGATTTCAGTTTTGGAGTCTAGTTCAAAATCTTCATCTGCTAATTTCTGGTAACTAGTTTCTCGTACCTGGTTTCTTTGTTGATCGATTGCCTTTTCCAGTTCCTGTTTGACTTTATTAAAAAGCGGGCCAATATTTTTTAGATCATCTTTAGGAAGTTTTGAAAACTCACGGGGTAATAAAGTCAATTCTCCACTTTTCCCAAAAAGAGCTAAAAAGACAGTATCTAATTCAGATAAAGTTTGAGCTTCTTGAATTTTAAGTTTATATTCAGCTAATATCTCTGATAATTTATCTCTCATTTTTGCTCGGTAATTGAGTATTTGACTACTGTATTCCCTTCTTCTTGATCGATAGAATCAACACTGATTTTACCAACTTCACTGGTGTTTTTAACTTGAGTGCCACCGTCAGCTACTGCTCCGACACCAGCTAATTTAAGAGTTCTAAGTGGTTTATTGGTAGGTAATCCAGGTTGAAGGTAGATGGCTTCTTTTTGAAGAACTTCAAAGGGTTGAAAATACCAAGAAAATTCCAGGTTTTGTGTAACTAATTCATTAGCTTTATCTTCTAGTTGCTGTTTAATATCTTCTTTTAAAGTACCTTGATAGACTATATGTGGATTTTTATCATGATCGGCCTTCATTGGCAGTAGAGTTTTAGGAGAATAACCTAAAAGGTACATAGAGAAATCAACTATATGACCTCCGGAATGCAATTTCATATTCTTATATCGCCTTTCCCAATTAATGACTCCATGAATTTTCATTCCAAGTGTCGGGGTTTTAGATGTTTTAATAAAATGCCAAATCTCCCCATCTTTGTTGATAACTTGATAGACCTCACCAGAAAGATCTCCGTCTATAGTGCCTTGATCTGTGGCTTGCCCTCCTCCCATTGGGTAAAAGACTGTTTTATCTAAGATTACCCTAAATCTTCCCTCGCCCTCTGGTTCAACTTCCACAATTTCTGCGGCCATCTCTTTTGAGTACGAATCTTCTAAATATAATTGTTTTGTTTTCATAATTATGTTCAATTTTAACACAAACGTGACAGCAAGCTACAAATCTTTTATTAGACTAACATATACTTTTGCTGTGTCTAAAATACTTTGGATACTTACCCATTCATCTGGAGAATGATTATTTTCCCCGTAAGGTCCGAAATTAATTATTGGTACATTTAATTTGTTGGCTAGTAATGCAGCATCATTATAGCCAGCCAGATTGGGATCAGCTAAGTTAACCTCTAAGCCATTTTTCCGCAGTGCACTGGTGATTGGTTTCAAAATCTTTTTAGAGCCTATAAAAGCCGGATAATCATTTAGTATTTCAAAATTTTCAATTTTACTACCACTGTCGGTCACAGTCCCTCTAATAATCTTCTCAATATTTTCTGAAAGTATATCCATCTGAGCTAACCTTATTGAAATTACCCCAGCAGCATAGTTAGGAATCATGTTAGCTTGGGAAGATAATTTACCGTTAATCATCAATCCGCCGGTTAACTCGGTCAAAGTTACAACTGATTTGCCTAAAAGAGTTTTCTTAGATAATTTTTTGCATAATACAGAATAGACTTTGTAAAAAAGCTGTATTGCATCAATTCCTAAATGAGGTCTAGCTGAGTGTGCAGTTTTACCCAGGATTGAAAACTTTACGACACAAACTCCCCTGGCTCCATAACCGATGTTAAACCTAGATTCTGGTGAGATAATTAACGTGGGTTTTGGAATATTTTCTGACTCTGTAACCAATTTCCTCATCCCTGCCTGAGCATATTCCTCATCACCATAAAAAAGTATTGAAGCACTATTTTTGATTCCGATATTTTGTATTTCTTTCAAAGCTAAAAGCATTGAAACAATCCCACCTTTCATATCTTTTGTGCCCAAACCATAAACGTTGTCACCTTCTATCTTTAACTTCAATTCTCTCTTCTCTGTGGGAACAGTATCCATGTGGCAAGCAAAAAGTATCTTACTGACAGCGGTTTTATAAAGTAAATTTCTCCTTTTTTTCCCATAAGCTATTCCAACTAATTCATAACCACTTAAGTTTCTTTTTATCCAGTTTTTCAAATATTCACCAACCAGATTTTCAGCATCTGGATTTGATGCTCCGATATAACTGGGAAGTTTAACCAGATCATTTAGTAAAGCTAAGGCGTTCTCATTAGTTAGATAACTCATTTTTAACTTCCTCCTTTCAGTACATTATCTAACATTCCCGCTACGATTTGTTGTGTCTCGTAATTTTGCTTAGGTGTAATTACAATTCCGGCCGCACTAAGGGCTTCTTTTACCTGCAAAAGCCCCTCAAGATACCTAGCCTTACTGTAATTTCCGATCTGTTCTAGCAGTACTCTGATTATTGGACCCCCCTCTATTCCTAAGGCCTCTTTTATGTCGTTACCGTTTATTGGCTGTTCTGATGTATGGTTTTTACCGTTTTGGTCAAAATCAAAATCAGGGTAGAGTTTTTGAGTGTCATAAACTAAGCCATATGTGGCATTACTCCCTCCATGAGCTTTTTCAACGTATGGGGTGTTACATGATGCAGCTGACATTAAGGCGTGGTCCATTCCAGAAAGATAAATATCAATCCGATGTGATTGTGGCTCATCTCCGTATAAAGAGGAAATACTTCTGATATAAGGTTGTACTAACATGACAGTACCTTCACCCGGAGGTGAAATATGATAAATGTCTAAGTAAGCAGCATTCATACTAGGCACAATCTCTGCCCTTTTTTCGCTAATTTTTCGAGCACCTTTGTTTCCACTAGTGGACAAAGTTTTAAGATAGCCTTGATAATTAGGACGAGTTCCTTTTATCTTCATTAAATCTTCAAACCCGGGTAGTTTTGTAGTATCCATTTCCCAGGTTATTTGACCATTATCGTCGATGCTGGTGGCTATCTGAGCATCAGTTAGGTAAACCCGTATTAGGGAAGATGGTATATATGTACTTCTATGAAGATCTAGGTCAGTTTCTTGCCCAGTTAATCTTTTATGATATGAATTGTATCCGGGCAAGCTAATTAAAGCATTCCACAGCTGCGATTCCATTATCCTGAGTCCAGCTGGATTTATAACTCGTACATCCGGATTTGCAATTTTAGGTAGTTCTCTACAATAGCGGATTAAAGCGCCTGCTTGAGATAGATTGTCCATATCAGCTAATTTAATTCCTAATCTTTCATACAATCCTTTGACTAACTTTAGATCAACTTGGCCTGAATTTTGATCTATGGCTTCAGGAGGAATGACGTACATTGGCACATCGTAGCGCTCCCTAACTAAATTTGTCATATAAAGATGCATTCTCCAAAGTGGGTACTTAGTGGATGTTACTATTCCAGAGATTCTTTGCTTATCCGATGTAGCAATTCTAGCTAATCTCTGTTCATAAACATCTAAACTCCCCAACAATGTATTTGGATCAATAATATTGCCAACACCTTCTGTGTAAGCATGGGCGTAGGCGGCTCCAAGGGGAACTAAATTTGGATCACAGCCTAAAATATTACCATTGCCATCATAAAGGTGATCAATTCTAGTTAAATTTGCGCTAGTTATATAACCATTGTCATTTGAGTAAAGGGGTTTGGAAGGTTGGTAATGGTCTAATTCCAACTTTTTTCTGTCATCATCAGAAAGTAATGACTTAATCAATTGAAGTCCTTCCTGCGTTGATAATGTTGTATGAGCCACATTTAACCACTGCCTATGGGCGGCCTGAATATCCGCAATTCGTCTGCCGCTTAAGCCTAAATTATGTGATCCAATAATACTAGTTTCGGGCGGAACTAAATGGTTACCCTTTTGATACTCATAGCCCAGTCCATCATTAAGTAACCTAGAGTGTAGGCTGTCTAATTTTGATTTGTCTAGTTCAATGTTTTCTAATTGCATATCTTCTCCTTTTTTGCCACAAAAAAACCTCCCTTGCGGGAGGCCTGTTGTCAGCAAGTATTCTTGCTTAGCTGTTATGCAATTTTTGCACTACAGCGACAACCTCCCTGTGAGAGGTTAAAAGTAAACCAAAAATTATTTCTTGAATTAATATTCATTACTATTAAAGTATATCATAAAATGTCAACAATTACAAAAAAAGTGTTCCCATGCACAAATTTTAGCATATAATTCAGATGTGATCTACAGTTAACTAATAAATCGACACAGTAATTATTGAAATGACTTAAGAATTGTGTTAATATCCTTACCTAATGTCGGAGTCGGAGTTATTATTTAATGCTGAATTTATTAGCAAAATGGGTGCTAGGTACGATAGATTCGATTTTGACTTTTCATTATCTTTTCAGGAGAGAACGTTACCTGGTGTTATTTGCCGCACAAAAGATTGGAGTAATTGCCAGTTAGATGTTCCATTCAGCCCATTTTCGCTAGAAGAGGCTCAATTGTTAACTGAAAATTTGGTATCCTCCGTAAAGAAAATCTTCATGTTTAGAGGGATTAAGGGACAATTTGAAATTCGAGCAGGTAAGACTCAGCCTGATGATATTTATGTTTCGCCTTGGAGCAAAAAAACAATGTTTGATGATTCTGCACGATTTCCAATTAGTTTAGACGCATGTTTTGATTATACGGACAGAGTCACACCAAGATTTGAATTAAGATTCCCCAAAGCAACAAGAAAAGATTTTTTATTCTTAGTTGGAGATTGGGACATTGCTTCAGGATATCATGCCACCCAATATGCATTTTTACCTGATAATCTACAAGATAGTGCATCGCTGGTTCTACCAAGGGATCCAGAGAAAATTTCATCGTTAAAAGTCATTGCTACCTCTCAGTTAGTGAATTATCCATTTATTTTTGGGAAACAGGATAGTGGTACATAGGCTTCTGTTCAGGAAATCGCCAAAATATGGGGGTTTAAAGGTTAAACATTGTCTCTCATGAATTTCGCATGTTTTTCTAGATTTTCCTCGGGAGGAACATACCCATGGAGTTGGCTGATTCTTCTAGCGTTTTCAGGAGAAGTTCCGGGGAGGATTATTCGTCTAGGAGGTTTATCAACTATGA
>Ga0209542_10014411_pt1 | contig 13465 bp, 8 predicted proteins | sample RifCSPhighO2_01_FD_184028 | JGI IMG/M metagenome (GOLD analysis project Ga0209542, IMG submission 184028) | Soil microbial communities from Rifle, Colorado - Rifle CSP2_plank highO2_0.1 (SPAdes) (version 2) | ecosystem: Environmental > Terrestrial > Deep subsurface > Rock core/Sediment ... | reverse complement strand
GTCAGCTTATATGAGAAGTCGCGCTATTTTGGTGGTCAGTACTCTTTTCCTTCTTGCGCATGTTTCCTATATTACAGGTGAATATTTTACAGATTCAATGGGTTGGCCGATTTCTTTGGTTATTCTTGGTTTTATATTTATAGGACTTGGATATGTCTCAATTAATATCAATAAGAGATATATCAAAAATAATTAAATTTTAAAATAGTAAAAATTACTTTTGCAAATAAGCCATTTTTTCTGTATTATGGATAGATATGAAGGAATACGACCATAAAAAACTGGAAAAGAATTGGCAATCTATTTGGGAAAAAAAGAAAATATATCAAGCTCAGGATTTATCAAAAAAACCCAAGTATTATAGTTTAATTGAGTTTCCATATCCATCAGGTGATGGGCTTCATGTGGGGCATCCACGACCATATATTGGCATGGACGTAATTTCTAGAAAAAGAAGAATGGAGGGTTTTAATGTGCTTTATCCGATAGGTTGGGATGCGTTTGGCTTGCCGACGGAGAATTACGCGATAAAAACAGGCAAAGATCCGCGAATTGTCACTAAACAAAACACCGATACTTTTCGAAGACAAATAAAATCGCTTGGTATCTCTTTTGATTGGTCGCGAGAAGTAAATACTACTGATCCAAAATATTATAAATGGACACAGTGGATTTTTTTGCAATTCTTCAAAAAAGGACTTGCTTATAAAAAGAAAATGATGATTAATTGGTGTCCGAAAGATAAAATTGGACTTGCTAATGAAGAAGTGATAGGGGGTGTTTGTGAGCGTTGTGGAACTGCGGTAGAAAAAAGAGAAAAAGAACAATGGATGCTTGCGATTACAAAATATGCTGAGCGACTTGATAAAGATTTAGATGATGTTGATTATCTTCCAAAAATTAAATTGGCGCAGAGAAATTGGATCGGGAAGAGTGAAGGGGTGGAAATAGAATTCCAAATCTTCGCCGCTTCAAATTTTATAAAAGTTTTTACAACACGTCCCGATACTATTTTCGGAGTCACCTTTTTAGCTCTAGCGCCGGAAGTTGCGGAGAAGCTGACAGGTAAAGATTTCGGCATAAAAGTTGATACTGACAGGGAAAATAAGGAAAAAATTGGTGTTGATACTGGACTTAAGGCGAAGAATCCTGCGAGTGGTGAGATAATACCCGTATTTGTGGTCAATTATGTGTCTGCAGAGTATGGCACGGGGGCGATAATGGGTGTTCCAGCGCACGATGAACGTGATTTTGAATTTGCGAAAAAATATAAATTGCCGATCAAACAAGTAGTTTCGCATATTGTTCACAATACCGAAGGTCCATACGCGGTTAGAGAAGGTATTCCATTTCGAAATCGAGATGCTGTGATGTGTATAGTGAAGCATTGGGAAAAAAATGAGTATTTATGCCAGGAATGGAAAGATTTTTCAGAGGTTAGAACGCTTATATCCGGAGGAATAGAGAAAGGCGAGGATATTGTCTCTGCTGGCAAGCGCGAAATCAAAGAGGAATCAGGATATATGAATCCAAAATTTATAAAACAATTAGGCGGATTTTCTTACATTGAATTTTATCACCAAAGGAAACAAACAAATATGCGCGCGCGTTTCCGTTATCTATATTTCGAACTCAAAGACGGGGAAAAGATTTCTATTTCCGAGGTTGAAAATAAACAACACCGAATGGTATGGAAAAAACCTGATGAAGTTCTAAATTTTATAAATATTTCAGAAAAAGAAAGAATCTGGGAACTTTTCAATGGGAAGGAAGAATTTTTTACCGGTCCAGGATATTTGGTTCATTCTGGGAAATTTGATGGTATGGATTCCGAAAAAGCTAAAAAGGAAATTACAAAGTTTATTGGCGGAAAAGAAAAAACAACCTTCAAGCTCCGCGACTGGGTATTTTCAAGGCAAAGATACTGGGGTGAGCCGATACCGGTAGTAAATTGTGAGAAATGTGGATTGATTCCCGTGCCGGAGAAAGATTTGCCGGTAGAATTGCCAAAAGTTAAAAATTATCAGCCGACAGAGAGCGGTGAGTCACCACTCGCGAATATTTCCAAATGGGTCAATACTAAATGCCCGAAGTGTAAAGGCAAAGCTGAAAGGGAAACAGACACGATGCCAAACTGGGCTGGAAGTTCTTGGTATTATCTTCGATATACGGACCCGAAAAATAACAAAGCATTTGCGAGTCGAAAGAATTTGGAATATTGGCTTCAAGGAAATGCTCTTCGAAAAGCTCAGGGCGACGTTGGAGGCGTCGATTGGTACAATGGCGGCAATGAGCACACTACTCTTCATCTTTTGTATTCTCGTTTTTGGCATAAATTTTTATTTGATTTAGGCTTAGTACCCACAAACGAGCCATATATGAAAAGGACTTCTCACGGTTTGATACTGGCAGAAGGTGGAGAAAAAATGTCAAAATCCAAAGGGAATGTGATAAATCCGGACGATATTGTAAAAATATATGGCGCAGATACATTACGATTATATGAGATGTTTATGGGTCCATTTGATCAAGCGATTGCTTGGAGTGAGGAAGCTATTATTGGTCCGCGCAGATTTTTGGAAAAAGTTTGGAAAATCGCTTCGCGTGTGAAGGCGAATCAGCATGCTTTTGAGAATGATCTCACTGGAATAGGGGACCCGGATAATCGAGGACCTGAGCAAAAGCATCTGGTGAGACTTCTAAACAAGACAATCAAAAAAGTTTCTGAAGACATAGAAAATATGCATTTCAATACAGCAATTTCCACAATGATGATTTTTACGACAGAGATGGAAAGAGCTCCATCTGTTTTAGAAAAAGATTTTAAGATGTTTCTTCAACTTTTATCTCCCTTCGCTCCTCATATAACAGAAGAGTTGTGGGCGACATTAGGCAATAAGAAAACAATCACTTTGAGCCAATGGCCCAAGTGGGACGAGAATTTAATTAAAGATGAAGAGTTGAAAATAGTTATCCAAATAAATGGCAAAGTTCGGGCAGAGATACTGATACGGGCGGACGAAAATGAAGAAAATATAAAAAAGAAAGCTCTTGCAGATGAGACTATTATAAAATATATGGCAGAGAAAAAAGTTAAAAGGATTGTTTATGTAAAAAAAAGACTTATTAATATTGTGCTGTAATTTTTTAACTTGTATTTTTAAATTAAATCATAGTATAATAAATTTATGCGTTTAAATATATTTGATAGACTTTCATTTTTATCACTCTTTTTGGTTATAGTATTATTGCCGTTTTTCTTTTTGCCTTTTACCAATATCCCGATTGAAACTTCTATTGAAATTTCCAAGGGTTTACTTTTAGTGGTTGGGCTTACTTTTTCAGTTATTTTTTGGGGTTTTGCCCGATTTTCAGATGGTAAAATTAGTTTACCTAAATCTTATATATTATTATCAGGCGGAGGTATTGTTTTGGCATTTTTCTTCTCAGCTCTTTTCACAAAGACTCCGCAAGTATCTTTTTTTGGCGCCATGTTTGATGTTGGTACTTTTTGGTTTATTTTTTGCGGCTTTCTTCTAATGTTAATGTCTTCTATTCTTTTTCAAAATCCTAGAAGTGCAAAAATAGTTTTATTTGGGGCAGTATTATCTTCTGCGGTTGTTTTAATTTTTCAAAGTGCCCGTTTGTTTATGCCTGAAGTTCTATCATTAGGAGTCTTGATTGAGAAGACTAATAATGTTTTAGGATCTTGGAATGCGCTTGGATTTTTTGCTGGGTTTTCTGCTCTAATGTCGCTTCTTGTAATTGAGTTTTTTTCAACGACAAAAATAGAAAAATGGATACTTGAAGTGCTGATTGTGCTTTCTATGATATTAATTACAGTTGTGAATTTTTCATTTGTTTGGATACTTCTTGGAATTTCTAGTTTAATGATTTTTATCTACAAAATCTTAATTACTTCTCATAAAAATCTAAATGAGAGTGTTGTAAACGAAGAAGGACAAACTCATTTTCCGGTATTTTCTTTTGTAATAACAATAATAGCGCTTTTGTTTTTTATGTCGGGACAGTCTATTAGAGAAGCTTTGCCGAATCGTCTGGGCTTATTAAGTAGTGAAATCAGTCCTTCTTTTTCAGCCACAATGTTGGTGACTAAATCAGTTCTTAAAGAAAATCCTTTATTTGGTGTGGGTCCAAACAAATTCGGAGAAGCCTGGGCAATGTATAAACCTGTTGCAATTAACACAACTGCTTTTTGGGATGTTTCTTTTAATTCTGGTTCAGGATTAATACCAACTTTTGCTTCCACTACCGGGTATCTTGGTATTTTTACTTGGCTTACTTTTTTCATTTTATTTGTAATTGGTGGTATAAAATCAATTTTTTCTAATATTAAAAATGATGCAAATTGGGAAATGGTGGCATTTTTTATATTATCTTTTTATTTATTTGTTTCTTCTTTTTTTTATTCCACGGGGCCAGTATTATTTTTATTAGCTCTTGCTTTCACTGGAGTGTTTATAGGCTTATCTGCTTCCAGTAGTTCAAATGGAGAAATTTTGCTAATATTTTTAAGTAATCATAAAAAAAGTTTTCCGTTCATATTTTTTCTTGTTTTTATAATAATTATTTCCGCCGTCGCTTCATTTAAATATATAGAGCGTCTCACCTCTGTTTCATATTTTGGAAAAGCACTAGCAGCTCCGACTGTCCCAGTTGCTGAAGCCTCTATTAACAAAGCTTTAACACTATATTCCAGTGATCTGTATTTACGTACTTATGCGCAAATATATCTTGTAAAATTAAATTCTTTAATTGCCAAGGAAGCGTCTTTATCAGAAGTAGAGAAAGCTGATTTACAAACAAGCTTAGATCAAGCGATAAATGGCGCGCAATCCGCAATATTATACAACCCCAAAAACTATTTAAATTTTCAAGCGCTTGGTTCTTTGTATCAGAATTTGGCTTTATTGGGTGTTAAAGATACTTATAGTAAAGCAATTGAGGCCTATAAAGTAGCATTGACTCTTAACCCTTTGAATCCAGGACTTAAACTTGCCATGGCAAAAGCGTCTTTTACAGCTGAAAAAAACAAGGAAGCGAAAGACTATGCTAATACCGCTCTTTCTCTTAAACCCGATTACATTGATGCTTTAGTTGTTCTTTCTCAAATAGCCAAAAGTGAGGGTGATAATGCGGGTGCACTTTCTTATGCACAAACAGCGCTTTCTTTTTCTCCAGAAAATCAAAGTTTGATAACGTATATTGATTCTTTAAAAACTGCAAGCCTCAATGAAAATGCAGTATCTTCTGATGTTGCTGTTCCCTCTGATATTATTGTTCCCCCAAAAGCGATTGATGATAAAACAAAAAATAATTCTACAAAAAAAGGCGCTAACTAGATAAATGAATGGAGAAAATTCTTAGAATTTTTGGTAAAGAATATGGAAATATAAATCAAGCTGCGCTTCTTTTGGGGTTTTTTGCTTTTCTTTCGCAAATTTTAGCGTTATTTCGTGATCGGTCTATCGCGCATTTTATCGGGCCTTCGCCTTTGCTTGATGCTTATTATGCTGCTTTTCGCGTGCCTGATCTTATTTTTATTGGCATAGCATCTCTTGCTTCTATTACTGTGATTATTCCTTTTTTGGTGGCTAAAATGAACAAAGAAACAGTAACGAATGAAGCTCGTAAATATTTAAATGATATTTTCACTGTTTTCTTCATCACAATGGTTTTTGTTTCCCTTCTAGCTTTTTTTTTAATGCCATATTTAATACCTTTAGTTGCTCCGGGTTTTTCTTCGTCAATGCAAATAAAAGTAATTGAACTTTCTCGCATAATGTTGCTTTCACCTATACTAATGGGGCTTTCTAATCTTTTTGGCACCGTTACTCAACTTTTTCGGAAGTTTTTTATTTATTCTTTAAGTCCGATTCTTTATAATGTTGGGATTATCATGGGTGTTGTATTTTTATATCCGATTTTAGGAATTTACGGACTTGCTTTTGGTGTTGCCTTAGGAGCTTTTATGCATTTTGGGATACAAGCATTTGCGTCAAGTAATTGTGGATTTACTCCAAAATTTTCTCTATCTGTTAATTTTTTGGATATAAAGGCTATCGCTTTAACGTCGCTTTCAAGAACTCTTGGTTTGGCTTTTAATAATGTCGCTCTTATAACGATTATTGCTCTTGCTTCATATTTAAAAAGCGGGTCTATCTCAATTTTCAATCTTTCATTTAATCTTCAATCAGTACCACTTAATATCATTGGCATATCTTATGCAGTAGCTGCTTTTCCAATTTTAGCTAAGTCTATATCTCTTGGAAAAATGGATGAATTCAGAGATCATTTAAAATCTGCTGCTCGAGCTATCGTTTTTTGGTCTTTACCCGTGACTTTTCTTTTTATAGTGCTTCGTGCGCAGATTGTGCGGGTAATACTTGGCTCAGGTTCTTTTTCTTGGGAAAATACTCGTTTAGTAGCGGCATCTCTTGCCATTTTTTCTGTTTCAGTTATTGCCCAGGGCATGATTGCTCTTTTGTCTCGAGCTTATTATGCAAAGGGTGAAACAAAACGTCCCCTTACAGTTAATTTATTTTCTTCTATTTTAATTATAATTTTATCCTATGTATTTATTTATCTTTTTGAAAATGTACTTCTCTTTCGTTATTTTATAGAATCAATGTTGAAAGTTACAGATATTCCAGGTACGGAAGTGTTGATGTTGCCATTGGCTTATTCCGCAGGTACAATTTTGAATTTTGTTTTACACTGGTTTTTTGTTAGAAGAGATTTTATGCAAGGGGAATCTTTTATTACTAAAACCTTTTTCCAAAGCTTAGGTGCTTCTTTTTTCTTAGGTTTGATTGCATATCTGAGTTTAAATATTTTATCACCAATTTTTGGCACTATCACTTTTTGGGGAGTGTTTTTGCAGGGATTTATCTCTGGGATTCTAGGTATCATAGCCGCTGTTGTGGTATTGTATTTGCTTAAGAGTGAAGAATTAAAAGATTTGACCAAAACTCTTCAAACCAAATTCTGGCGCACAAAAATTCTCCCGCCTTCACAAGAAGGGCTTTAAAAAACTGTATTTTTCTGATAGACTAGCTTAGGTTCCCATTTTATGGGCGTATTTTGTGTTTTATATGGAAAAAGACTATTCAAATTTGCACCGAAACTTGGTGCTTAAATATTTTTGGCAAGTTATTAGGAATTTTAAAATTTCTTTTTTTACTATTGTATTTGGTTCAATAATTTTTGTTGGTTTTGATATTATTATTCCTTTACAGTTTCTTAAACTTTGGAATCTATTAAGTTCTAATAATTTTGATTTTGCCAATAGCGCACAAAATATTATTATCATTATTTTTATATTAGGGTTTATTCGTATGGGATTTAAACGAACTGTTGAGTTTTCAAATTCTTATTTTCAGGCAAATGTAATGGCAGGACTTCGCGAACAAGCATTTTCTTATATGATGGGCCATTCACATTCTTTTTTTGCAAATAACTTTGGTGGGTCACTTACTCAGAAAATAAATAAATACGCTAGGGCTTTTGAAAAATTAATGGATAGGCTAGTTCGAGATGGAATTCCACTGGTGATCAGATCTATCGGTACGGTTATCGCCATTTATTCCCTTGTTCCAAAGTATGCTTATATATTAGCTTTGTTTTGTTTTGTGTTTTTAGTAACAGCTTTAATTTATACTAGACTTAAATTAAAATATGATGTAATTGCCGCTCGGGCTGATACAAAAACAACAGGAGCAATCGCTGATTCTATTGGCAATCATTTTTCAATTCAATTATTTACTGGACATAATTATGAGAAAGAACGTGTCGGGGGAGTTATTCAAGAACAAAAAAAAGCAATTCTTTTGAATTGGTATTTATGGAATGGATTAGCTGCGATTCAAGCTTTTTATGTATTAGCGATAGAGTTTGTTATTTTTTGGATTGCTATTGGCGATTGGAAAATCGGACTTATTGGATTGCCAGTGATGGTCCTTATCCAAAGTTATTTAGGTCGTTTAATGGAAAATCTTTGGGATTTTGCAGGCATTACACGTACTTTTTATGATGGTTTTGCTGATGCCCAAGAGATGGCGCTTGTTTTGGATAAACCATATGAAATCATAGATAAATCAACACAAATTGCTAAAAATATAAAAGGAGAAGTTGTTTTTGATAATGTTACATATATATATGAAAATAATAATACAAAAGTATTAGACAATTTTTCTCTAACAATTCCTGTTGGGCAGAAAATTGCAATTGTCGGTTCTTCTGGCGCAGGCAAGACCACTTTTGTGCGTCTGCTTATGAGATTATTTAATGTTAATTTTGGAAGGATTATGATTGATGGAATTGATATTAAAAACATTACTCAGGAAAATCTTCGCGAGCAAATTGCTTTTGTGCCACAAGATCCAGTTTTATTTCATCGTACACTTATGGAAAATATTCGTTATGGTAGGCGTGATGCAACCGATGAAGAAGTTTTAAATGCCGCCCATCTTTCACATTGCGATGATTTTATCGACACCTTGCCTTTTGGTTATAAAACTTATGTAGGGGAAAGGGGGGTTAAACTATCTGGCGGTGAACGCCAGCGTGTTGCGATAGCTCGAGCCATTATTAAAAATGCCCCGATTCTTATTCTTGATGAAGCGACATCCTCACTTGATTCTCATTCTGAATCTTTGATTCAAGATGCACTTCATGCGCTTATTAAAGGAAAAACAACAATTGTCATTGCGCATCGACTTTCAACCATACGAGAAATGGATAGAATTATTGTACTGGAAAAAGGAAAAATTATTGAAGATGGAGTTCACGAAGAACTTGCAAATCAAAAAGATGGATTATATAAAAAATTGTGGGATCTTCAGGCAGGCGGATTTTTTAAGCAAGAATAATTTATGGACCTAAAACACATCAGAAATTTTTCAATTATTGCGCACATTGACCATGGTAAGAGTACCTTGGCGGACAGAATGCTTGAGATTACACACACTGTTCCCGAACGAAAAATGCGAGACCAAGTGCTTGATTCGATGGAGCTTGAACGCGAGCGGGGAATTACTATCAAGATGCAACCCGTAAGGATGCTCTGGCATCCTGAAGGTCCCGAGCCCATCGGGTCTGAAACTCTCAGGGTTGAACGACGTAGCGAGGGACGGGAATATATTCTGAATCTGATTGACACCCCAGGGCATATAGATTTTTCTTATGAGGTTTCTCGCGCCTTGAAGGCGGTAGAGGGCTCTATTTTACTGGTTGACTCTACTCAAGGAGTACAGGCGCAAACACTGACTACGCTCAATATGGCGCGCGAGGGAGGTCTTAAAATCATTCCCGTGCTTTCCAAAATAGACTCGCCCTTGGCTAGGGTGTCTGAAGTTAGAGAGGAGGTTGTGAAGCTTTTGGGTTGCAATTCAAACGAAATACTTTTAGTTTCAGGCAAGACAGGAGAAGGGGTTGAAGATCTTTTGCAAGAAATTATAAAACGTGTTCCAGAACCAACAGAAACACATCAGGGTGATAATAATTTACGCGCGCTTGTTTTTGATTTTAAATATTCGAATCATAAAGGAGTTATTGTTTTTATACGAGTGCTTAGTGGAAAAGTTAAAAAAGGTGAAAATTTAATGTTTGTGGTATCGGGTGAAAAATTTAATTCACTGGAAGTCGGCACTTTTTCACCCGAAGAAACTCCGCGTGAATGTCTTTCGGGAGGAGATACGGGCTATATTGTCACAGGTATAAAGAAGCCCGGTATTGCTTCTGTTGGAGATACGATCACTAAACTCTCAAATCCCTTACCCGCACTGGAGGGTTATATGCAACCATTACCTGTAGTTTGGGCTTCTGTTTTTCCAGAAGATGCGGATGATTTTGCTGAGCTTAAATTAGCTTTAGGGAAACTTAAACTCTCGGATTCTGCTTTTTCTTACGAAGAAGAATCTTCCGGTTCTCTTGGTCGTGGTTTTCGGTGTGGTTTTTTGGGGATGTTACATTTAGAAATTATTACTGAGAGACTAAGAAGAGAGTTTAATTTAGAACTGATTATAACTACTCCATCTATTACTTATGAAGTATTGCTTAAAAATGGGAAAAAAGAAAAAATTTACTCCCCGTATTTTTTTCCTGATGATGGGAATATTGAAACTGTATTTGAGCCATGGGTAATGGTTAAAATAATAACTCCAGCGAAATATCTGGGTGGCATTATGCAACTTTTATTTGACCATGAGGCGGAGATAGGGGAAACTGATGATTTTGGAGACAATCGCTCATCTATTTCTGCGAAAATGCCACTTCGTGAATTGATGCGTAATTTCTTTGATGAATTAAAAAGCACTTCATCTGGATATGGTTCTATTTCTTATGAAATAGCTGAAAATCGTGAAGCTAATGTCACGAGGCTTGATGTGCTGGTTGCTGATGAAATAGTGCCAGCTTTTTCCAAAGTGGTTTCCAAAAAAAGAGTAGAAATTGAGGCTGAAAAATCGGTAGAAAAATTAGAAAATTTACTTCCACGGCAAATGTTCACTTTAAAAATTCAGAGTAAAGCATTAGGACGTATTATTTCGTCACGCACGCTTTCGGGTATGAAAAAAGATGTCACACAGCATATGTATGGCGGAGATATTACTCGTAAAATGAAACTTCGCGAAAAACAAAAAAAGGGCAAAAAGAAAATGAAAGAAAGAGGCAGAGTTAATATTCCGCAAGAAGTATTTTTGAAAATGATGCGTTCGGGTGAAAATTAATTTAAAAGGTTAAATATTTTTTACCTTAAACTAAATATAGGAGAATACAGTAAAATCATACTAACGATAATCAATATACTGACAACTGCCCAAATTATCTGTATTTTCTTTTGATGTTTTTTATTGAAAAGCATATACTATAGTGTAGCATGTTTAAAATATTATGAGAAATTTTCAACAAAAAAGAGGATTAAGAAACATCATATATTCAAGACCCGTTTTGGTCTTTTTAGGTATTTTGGTCATTTTTTTTGCTTGGGGAGTGGTTAGTTTTATGGGTAAAATGGAAATAACCAGAGAAAATAGAAAAATAGCAGAAAATACAATAGCAGAACTAGAAGATAAAAAAGAAAAACTTTCATCTGATATTTCTAAATTAAAAACAGAAGATGGGGTGGAAGAAAGTATTCGTGATAAATTTGGCTTAGTAAAAGAGGGGGAAAATATGATCGTCGTAGTAGAAGATAAAAACTTACCAGTGGTAGAAGATGTCCCGTCAAAAGGCTTTTTTACTTTTTTAAAGAATTGGTTCAAATAATGATATGAATGATTTATTGCATTTAATTTATGATATAATTAAAGTATGAAAATCGTATTTTTTGGATTAGATAAAATCGAGCAGTCTTTTTTTTCAGAATCTTTTAAAGATGCGGAATTGTCTTTTGTTGAAGAAAAATTAGATGAAAGTAATGTCGAGAAAGCGAAAAACGCTGAAATTATTTGTATTTTTGTCAATTCCGAAATAAACAAAAATGTTTTAAATGCCTTGCCAGATTTAAAGTTTATAGCTACACGCTCAACTGGATTTGATCACATTGATTCTGATTCTGCCTTAATCAAAGGGATAAAAATCTCCAATGTGCCCGCTTATGGCTCTCACACCGTAGCTGAATTTACTTTCGGATTGATTCTTAATCTTTCAAGAAAAATTATAAATGCGAATAACTATATCAGGGAATCTTCGGATTTTCACTATTTTCCTTATATGGAAGGTTTTGATTTACAAGGAAAAACTTTAGGAATTATTGGTACTGGGAAGATCGGTAAGAATGTTGTGAAAATTGCTAAGAGTTTTGAAATGAGAACCGTTGCCTATGATTTATATCCGGATTTGGTTTTTGCTAAAGAAAATGATTTACAATATAAAAGTTTATCAGATGTTGTTGCGGAGGCAGATATCATAACTCTTCACGCTCCTTACAATAAAGAAAATCATCATTTAATAAACAAAGAAAATATTTCAATAATGAAAAAAGGAGTATATCTCTTAAATACAGCTCGCGGAGAACTTATTGATACTGAAGCGCTTGTTTGGGGCTTGAAAGAGGGTATTATTGCCGGTTTGGGAGCGGATGTGCTTGAAGGAGAAAGACCATTAAAAACTGAGAACGATCTTTCATTAAATGGCAAAATAACAGAAGATGAAAAAAGAATTATGCGCCTTAATCACGAATTAATGAAAATGCCGAATGTGATTATTACCCCTCATATCGCTTTTTACACTCGTGAAGCAGTCGCTGAAATTTTAAGAATAACTATTTTAAATATCCGAGGATTTTTGGATGGCAAATCAATCAATCTAATTAAGTAAAACATAATTAAAATTACTTCAGAATTATTTTGTGCGAGTAGGGGGAATCGAACCCCCGTCTAATCCTTGGGAAGGACTCATTTTACCACTAAACCATACTCGCGTAATATAAATTTACCATAAAAATATCTTAGTAGACTTAGAAATACTCATTTTACCACTAAACCATACTCGCGTAATATAAATTTACCATAAAAATATCTTAGTAGACTTAGAAATACTCATTTTACCACTAAACCATACTCGCGTAATATAAATTTACCATAAAAATATCTTAGTAGACTTAGAAATACTCATTTTACCACTAAACCATACTCGCGTAATATAAATTTACCATATTCGCGTAATATTAAAATAAATTTGCTTGTGTTCCTTGCTTACTGCTATAATAACTTATTACAAATTATTTACAATATTTTTCATGCAAAATGTAACGATTTATTCAACCCCATCTTGTCATTTTTGCCATATGGCAAAAGATTTTTTTAAGGCAAATAATATTGCTTACACGGAATACAATGTGGCAAGTGATCTTGAAAAAAGAAAAGAAATGATAGAAAAAAGCGGACAAATGGGTGTGCCGGTTATTGTTATTGGTAATGAATTTATTGTTGGCTTTAATAAACCAAAAATTTCTCAATTACTAGGAGTCTAGTGGGATATATTTACAACTACAAATAATTTCTCACCGTCGCTCGAAACTTTCCATGTGCTTTATTTACTTCTGTGTTGTATTAATGTGCTTTGCACGAACCTATTTTGAAAATGAACAAAGCTAAGTGATACGCTCCACGACTATCAAAACTCAAAACTAATTACTACGCTCCGATAATGTGGTAGCGCCAATGAACTCCGCCAGCGCGCCAATGGCGCGCTCTGCCCGACCCTCCCTCAATCCATGCATATTTAGTTTCGCGCGGATTTCTTTTTTTGGAATGAGAGAGAGGGCTCGGTCAGGTTTCTTCAAAGAAGAAACGGCAGAATTCAAATGCAATACAAATTCAATATAGTGCCTTCGTTCATCATATCATTGTGTTTGGTCTAAAGGAATACACCCTCGGCATCCGCCTCGGGAATTTCCGCTAGGGCTACGAGCGCCAGTTCTAGGTAGCGGAATTTTTCGAAC
>Ga0209542_10014410_pt1 | contig 13465 bp, 7 predicted proteins | sample RifCSPhighO2_01_FD_184028 | JGI IMG/M metagenome (GOLD analysis project Ga0209542, IMG submission 184028) | Soil microbial communities from Rifle, Colorado - Rifle CSP2_plank highO2_0.1 (SPAdes) (version 2) | ecosystem: Environmental > Terrestrial > Deep subsurface > Rock core/Sediment ... | reverse complement strand
TGTTTGTATTTTGAAATAGTCTCCACCATATGCACCGGTATACGAATAGTGCGACTTTGATCGGCCAAAGCACGGGTAATAGACTGACGAATCCACCAAGTAGCATAAGTAGAAAATTTATATCCTTTAGTCCAATCAAATTTTTCAACTGCTTTAAATAATCCTAAATTCCCTTCTTGAATTAAATCTAAGAGACTTAAATTAGCGCTCCTGCCTACATATTTTTTGGCGATTGAAACTACTAAACGTAAATTTGCTCTAGCTAATAAATTTTTTGCTTCTGGGTCACCCAACTCTATACGTTTAGCAAGATCTTTTTCATCCACCGCATGAATAAGTGAATACTGCCCTATTTCTTTCAAATACATTTGAATAGAATCATGTATAGTGGATTTATTTAGATCTTTATCAAGATTATCATTATCTAGATTAAGCAAGTTTCCACCTTCCAGTACATCTATGCCTGCAATGGCAAATTTCTCATACAGTTCGTCTAGGAAGAAAATATTATTTTCAACATCCGGAAAAGTCTTTAATATTTCATCATAGGTGATAAATCCTCTTTTTCGCCCCTTTTCTATCAATTCACTTGAAAGACGAGCAAATATATCTGCTTTTCTTTGGGTAGGGGTTGATTTTTTTATAGCCTTTCTTTTCAAAGGTTTTTTAGCTCTTTTAACTATTTTTCTTTTCTGAACCAATCTCTTTATAATTTTCTTTTTAGTCTTTTTTAATTTGGATTTTATTTGTTTCTTTTTTAATTTTTTTGATTTTTTCATATATTTTTTAACGACCACGATTATTTTTAATTTCTTCTTTTTTCTTAATTATTTCATTTATCTTTTTCAAAATTTCCATCTCCTCTTTTTTATTTTTAAAATTATTAAGTTCTATCATCTTTTTATTCAGTTCTTCGTTTAAATACTCCTCCTCAATATTTGACAGCATTTCATCTACATCTTTTTGCAAATTCTCGCTGTTTAAATAAAATTCCTCCGCTTCATAAATTAAATCTTCCTTTATATCTTTATAAATTTCTTTCGCTTTGTCTAATTTTTGAAAAATCAATTCCGGATCGATGGTTTTATTTTGAATATTCTCCTGCCAAAAGGCTATGCCCAGGAGTCTGCGTTCAATCGGATCTTTCCTCATTTTTTTCTCCACATTTTTTTTAGCAGTTCTTATCTCTTCTGTTTCAAACTTCAACTCAGATTGAACTTTTTTCAGATCTTCTAAAAGAGCGTTCTCGGCTATGCCGGATTTATTGCTAATAATTTTAATAAAATGTGATTTTTCGATGGCACTTTCAATGGAATCGATATACGGTAATATTTTTTCTCTTATTTCCCTGCCTACTTTACGCATATCTTCTTTGTGACTATTTAAAATTTTGTCCAAAAGAAATTCTATGATGTGCTTTGAGTTACGAATAGCCATGCGCCACGCATCTGTGCCATTTTGGGAAATTAAATCTGCTGGGTCAATTCCTTCCGACATGGAAACTACTTTTACATCCATACCGAAAGAAAGAGCAATTTTGCCGGCCCGGGAAGAAGCGTTAAAGCCTGCCCGATCTGCATCAAAAGCCAGAATAATATTTCCGGAAAGACGGCGTAATAATCCTAAATTTGAAACGACATTTTCTTTGGAAACCGTAGCATCTGAAAGAGCTGTACCGGAAGTGGCTACGGTATTTCTAAATCCAGCCTGATGAGATAAGATCAAATCCATTTGTCCTTCCACCAGAATAGAAAAATTATTTTTGCGAATCGATTCTTTGGCCTTATCTAATCCATATAAAACCGCCGATTTACTGAAGATTGGAGTGTCCGGGCTATTCAGATATTTGGCTTGTTCATAATTGGAAACTTCTCCGCCAGAGGTGGATCCGCCTTCGGCGGAAAAAATCCTGCCGGAAAAAGCGATAATGCGACCGCTTGAATCAGAAATTGGAAAGATGATTCTTCCACGAAATCTGTCATAAAATCCTTTCTCTGTCTTCTTTGCCAAACCAGCAAGTTCAATCTCTTTATCAGAAAAACCTTTAGATTTCAAATACTCAAATAACGTTCTCCAATCAAGCAAAGAAAATCCAATTCTAAAATCTCCGATTGTTTTTTCTTCTAGACCTCTTGATTTTAGATATTTTAGTACTTCTTTATTCTCTGTCAGATTTTTTTCAAAAAACTTAGTAGCTTCTTCCATCGCTCTGTATAATTTTTCTTTCTCTCCTTCTTTTTCTTTACTGTACTGTGCTAAAGGAATTCCCGCTCGCTCCGCCAGAATTTTTAAGGCACCCTTAAAATCAAGCCCTTCAAATTCTTCAATAAAAGAAAAAATATCGCCTTTGGCTCCGCAACCGAAACAATAATAACTACCACGATCTGGAGAGACAAAAAAGGACGGTGTTTTTTCGTTATGAAACGGGCATTTGGCTTTAAAATTGGCGCCCGCCTTTTCCAGTTTTATGTAGGAAGAGACTATTTCTTCGATTGAAAGCCTCTCCTTAATTTGTTGCACGGGAGAGTTCATATGATTTTATTCCTCTTCTTCTGCTAAAGAAACCTTACTCTTAAACCCAGTACCGGCTGGAATTAAGCGTCCAATAATGACATTTTCCTTCAAACCTCTTAGAGAGTCAATTCCGCCTTTTACTGCATTTTCGATGAGCACTCGATTGGTATTTTGGAAGGATGCAGCCGAAAGCCAGCTCTTGGTACGCAAAGATACTTCTGTAATACCAAGTACGATTGTTTCTGCTTTGGCTTCTTCTTGCTTTAATTTAGCTACTCTTTCATTTTCTTCAATAAAGGCTGTATTTTCAACAATATCACCGATGGAGAAATTAGTTTCGCCGGCATCTTTTATTTTTTTGCGTGAAAACATTTGGCGAATAATTATTTCAGTGTGTTTTCTGGAAATCGAGGCGCTTTGCAGTTCGTAAACCTTATTTATTTCTCGAATGATATATTCTTCAACCAATTCTTTAGTCCCAAATTTGAATATCTCAGCAATATCCGCAGACCCGTCAGTTAGAAGCTCGCCTTTCTTTACTTTCTGGCCTACTTTTACTATCGGCGTCCTGCGGAATGGTATAGTGTATTCTATTTCATTAGATTTGCCATTTTTAACGTCAGAAAGCACTTTAATTATTTTTTCTCCGCCTTGACTCGGCAAGGCAGATTTTGCGTCCTTATCTTTTATTTCAAAAATTTCCCCATCAGTTTCAGAAACTATGGCTGGATTTTTGGGAATGCGTCTTTCAAAAATTTCTTCAATACGAGGCAATCCTGTAGTGATGTCTGTACCGGCCACTCCTCCGGCATGAAAGGTGCGCAGAGTGAGCTGAGTACCCGGTTCTCCTATGGCTTGAGCGGCGATAATACCAACTGCTTCTCCCAAATCAACAAGACGATTTCGTCCCAAATCCAATCCATAACACATTTGACAAAGCCCGTGAGTGGTACGGCAAGTAAGCGGAGAACGAACAAACACTTTCTCAAAACCTGCTCCTTCAATTTTGTGTGCCTCTTCTTTGGTAATTAAAAATCTTTTCTTATAAATTACTTTGCCATCTTTGTCTTTAAGATCGCCTGCCAACACACGTCCGCTGATATTTTTTGAGAGAGGAATCTCAATTCCGGAGATATTTTCTCGACTTACTATTTTTCCTTCTTTTGTTCCGCAATCTTTTTCAGTAATAACTACATCCTGCGCAACATCAACCAGTCTGCGGGTTAAATATCCGGCTTTAGCAGTATTTAAGGCGGTATCTGAGGCCCCCTTACGAGCACCATGGGTAGTAACGAAATATTCGATGGGAGAAAGTCCTTCTTGATAACTAGGAATGATAGGAAATTCCAATGTTTTACCTTGGTTGTTCTGAATAAGACCTTTCATCCCCGTCATCTGGATTAAGGAGGTCATAGTGCCTCTGGCTCCGGACATAAACAAATCATAGGTAGAACCATTTTTATCAAGGGTCTTGGGAAGAACTTTTTCCAATTCTTTTTTAGCATAGGTCCAAATTTCAATAATTTTTTGATATCTTTCTTCTTCGGAAAGAAGGCCTTCTTTCCACTCTGAGATTGTTTTTTCTTCCAATTTCCTTCCTTCTTCAATAATTTTTGCTTTTTCAGAAGGCACTTTAACATTATCTAATCCCCAAGTGGTGCCAGAGAATGTGGAATATCTGAAACCGAAACTTTTTATCTTGTCCAAGATAGGAGGAGTATCATCCACCCCATAGTGTATAATAAGCTCATCAACAAGAGAAGATAATCTTTTTTGGGTCATTTCGTCACTGACATATGAAAAATCACTCGGCAAAATGCTGTTAAAAAGAAGTTTGCCGACAGAAGTATCAAAAAATCCTTCATTAAATTTAAGGTATTTACGATTGTTCGTTGCCAGAACCTTTATCTTGGCTCTAAGAGAAACAACTCCATATTCATAAGCAGTGATGGCAGTATTAGGACTAGAAAAATATTTACCTTCACCGAGTTCACCGTCAACGGATTTGGTCATCCAATAAGATCCAAGTACTATATCCTTGCTGGGATGCACTATCGGGTCGCCGTTTTGAGGTTTAAGAAGGTTTTTATTAGCAGCCATTAATTCTTTAGCTTCCCATTGAGCCTCTTCTAAAAGAGGAACATACACCGCCATTTGGTCTCCGTCGAAATCCGCGTTAAAAGCCTGACAAACAAGTGGATGCACTTGAATAGCATTTCCTTCAATTAGAATCGGATTAAAAGCCTGGATACCCAGACGATGAAGGGTTGGGGCGCGGTTTAGGAGAACATATTTTCCTTGTATTACTTCTTCTAACATCGCCCAGACTTCCGGAGTGCGTTCTTCTATGAGTTTATTGGCTCCACGAATATTAAACGCCAATTCAGCTTGTAAAATCTTAGAAATGACAAACGGCCTAAAAAGTTCAAGAGCCATATGTTTCGGCAATCCGCATTGATTAAGTCTGAGCTCCGGACCAACCACGATAACCGAACGACCTGAATAATCTACACGTTTACCGAGCAAATTTTGACGAAACAAACCTTGTTTGGATTTTAGATTGTCGGACAAAGATTTAAGAGGACGTTTTTGAGACTGACTCATGGCAGCACTATCGTTTTGTTTGGCAATCGAGTTATCTATAAGTGCATCCACTGCTTCTTGAATAATTCTTTTTTCATTTCGCAAGATTACATCTGGTGCATTTATTTCTTTTAATTTTTTCAAGCGATTATTGCGATTTATTACTCGACGATAAAGATCATTCAAATCTGACGTTGCATGACGTCCTCCATCTAAGGCAACCATCGGACGCAGAACTGGAGGAATAACCGGAATAACAGTTAAAAACATCCATTCTGGTCGGATCCCAGCATAAGTCATAGCACGAATGAGTGAGAGTCTTTTCTGTAATTTTTCTTTTTCTATGATACTTGCCTTCTCAATCATTTTTTCGGTCAGAATTTTTAATTTATTCAAATCAAGATTTTTGAAAATAGAATAAATAGCTTCAGCCCCTATGTTTGCTTCAAAACAAATACCATATTTCAAAGAATAGTGATGAAAAGAAATTTCATTTAAAACTTTCCCTTCATAAATTTCCAAAATTTCTTTTTTAGTATTAGAAAATAAATCTTTTAATCTTTTACGTGTGTCATCATCAGCCGCATTTTTCAATTTAGCTTTATATTCTTTTTCTAAATTATTAGTTATTTTTTCTTTTTCATCTTCATGCACTTTGGTAATGATGTATCCGGCAAAATATATTACCTTCTCAAGATCGGACACTGAAATATTTAGAAGGATGCTCATGCGAGAGGGCACTCCCCGCAAAAACCAAATGTGAGCAACGGGTGTTGACAATTCAATATGCCCCATTCTTTCGCGCCTGACAATAGAGCGAGTTACTTCCACCCCGCATTTTTCACAAATAATATCCTTATAGCGAATGCGACGGTATTTCCCGCAATAACATTCGTAATCTTTTTCCGGTCCGAATATTTTTTCATCAAAAAGACCTCCTCGTTCAGATCTACCCGTACGATAATTTATAGTTTCTGGTTTAGTGACTTCTCCATAAGACCAATCTTTTATCTGCTCGGGTGATGCAAGTTTCAACGAAATATAATCAAAATCAGTTTTATTAAGAGTTTTCATAATTCAATTTTATTCATTATGACCCTGATTTTTTATAGAAGGGTCATATTTTTTCAAATTAACATCAAGCGCAAGTCCTCGCAAATAATTAAGCAAAACATTGAATGAGGCGGGAGAATTTGGCGGTTTAATGATTTCATTTTTTATAATAGAATCGAATGTCTGAGAACGACCCAAAATATCATCAGACTTGATGGTAAGCATTTCTCGCAAGGTATAGGCTGCTCCATATCCTTCCAGGGCCCAAACTTCCATTTCTCCAAATCTCTGTCCTCCGCCTTGAGCTTTTCCCCCTAAAGGCTGTTGAGTAATAAGAGAATAAGGCCCGATAGATCGCATATGAATTTTATCTTCTACCATATGATGCAGTTTCAACATATACATATATCCGACAGCCACATCCTGGTCAAAACTTTCTCCGGTACGCCCGTCAAAAAGTTTCAATTTGCCATTTTCTGGGAATCCGGCCTTTTTTAATTCCTCTTTTATTTCTTCATGACTGGCTCCCAAAAAAGGAGGAACAATGGCTTGATAACCTAGAGTATTAGCTGCCATGCCAAGATGCATTTCTAAAATTTGTCCTAAATTCATACGAGAAGGAACACCTAGAGGCGAAAGTATTATATCAACCGGTATGCCTTCTGCTGTGTAAGGCATATCTTCCTCTGGAAGGATTCTAGAAATAACTCCCTTATTTCCGTGTCGTCCAGAAAGTTTATCTCCAACTGAAATATTTCTAATTTGAGCAACCTCAATAACAATTTTCTTAATGATCCCTGCCTCAAGAGTATGACCCAAATCACGAGAGAAAATTTTAATACCAATAATACGTCCGCGTTTCCCATGTTCCATACGAAGGGACGTGTCCTTAACATCACGCGCTTTTTCGGCAAAAATTGAACGCAACAGCCGTTCTTCCGGAGTAAGTTCAGTTTCACCTTTAGGCGTAATTTTACCGATCAAAATATCATTCTCTCTGACTTCGGCTCCAATACGAACAATGCCGTCCTCATCCAAGTCTTTAAGTTTTAATTCCCCGACATTAGGTATGTCCCGAGTAGTAATTTCAGGTCCAAGTTTGGTATCACGAACTGTGCAGACAAATTCTTCAACATACATGCTGGTAAATTTACTTTTCTTTACCAGCCGTTCGGAAATAATAATAGCATCCTCATAGTTTGATCCAGACCAAGACAAGAAAGCGATAAAAACATTTTGGCCAATTGAGATTTGTCCATCTACAGTGCTTGTTGTATCGGCTAATATATCGCCTCTTTTCACCTTTTGACCGATATTTACCGCCGGACGTTGATGAAATACAGAGAAATTATTATTTCTCAAAAAATTAACGAGAGAATATGTTTTTTCTGTTTTTCCCTCGGCCGTAGCCTTATGGGTGAGACTTTTTACTATTATTTTTTTTGCATCTAAATAAGAAACAACCCCATCCTCTGAGGCAAGAACCATTCTGCCGGAGTCACGAGAAGCCAAAGCCTCAACGCCCGTTGCCACCAAAGGTACTTCGGGAAGCACGCAAGGAACAGCTTGCTTCTGCATATTAGATCCCATTAGGGCGCGATTGGCGTCGTTGTGTTCCAAGAAAGGAATCATAGAAGTAGCTATAGAAAAACCTTGATTGGCTGCCACATCAATAAAATCAACTTGGTCGCGAGTAATCATACCTGGATTAGTTTTCACTCTAGCTGCCACTTTTTCTTCTGTTATTTTTCCATTTTCATCATAAGGAATTCCTGCATGAGCAATATTGTACTTCTCTTCTTCAAGCGCATTTAAATATTGAATTTCCTTGGTAATTTTCCCATTTTTTACCTTTATATACGGGGTTTCAATAATTCCAAAATCGTTAATTTTTGCGTAAGTGGAAAGATGTAAAATAAGTCCGATGTTAGGACCTTCTGGCGTGTGAATTGGACAAACTCTTCCATAGTGACTTGGATGTACATCCCGCACCTCGAGACCTGCACGTTCACGGGTCAAACCGCCAGGACCAAGAGCTGAAAGAGTACGCAAGTGCTCCATTTCGCAAAGTACATTTTCTTGCGCCATAAATTGTGAAAGTTGATTGGTAGTAAAAAATTCCTTGATGCGGGCTTGAAGTGGGCGCTGGTTAATAATATGAATAGGCATAGCAGTATCCACATCAATAATAGACATTCTGTCTTGAATATTTCTTTTAATCTGCATCATGCCTGTGCGTACTTTTTGCTGAAGCATTTCTCCAACAAATCGAACACGTCTTTGCCCCAAATGGTCTATATCATCGGATTTGGCGCCCAGAGTATTGTTCAGGATAATAATATTCGCAATTACTGTCATCAAATCTTCTTTAGAGATAGTTCGGCGGACAAGTTCTTTTTCCTCTAATGACTTATCGAAACGTTTATTGAATCTATATCGTCCAACCGGAGAAAGATCATATCTTTCGGGAGTAAACAAAGAATTGATGAACTCTTTAGCATTTTCAGGTGTAGCCATGTCTCCATCTCTTAAACGTTTATATATTTCAATATATGAATCACTTAATGTTTTAGCGACATCCTTCGCTAAACAAGCCTCAATTGTCTCTTTATAATCAGGAGTCCCGCTTGCATCAGCTATACCGAAGGTATTGCGGGCAGGTTTCTCAAATGCTTTTAATATCATTTCATTGGTGTTATAACCCAGAACACGCAATAGGGTTGTAGCAGGAAATTTTCTTTTTTTGTCTATTCTTATATAAATTGCTCCGTCCGATTCTGATTCTATCTCAATCCAAACTCCGCGAGCCGGAATAATTTTTGCTCCAAAATATTTTTTACCTTTACTTTCTGACTCAGTAAAGAAAACTCCGAAAGAACGTGCCAGCTGAGGAACAATAACACGTTCCACCCCATTTATAATGAAAGTTCCGTGCGGAGTCATTAAGGGAATTTCCGACATGAAAATCTCCTGCTCTTTAACCGTACCCAATATTTTGTTCGTTAATTTTACCCGAGTTTTGAGGAGTCCTTGATATGATAGTTTGTTTATTTTGGCATCATTTTCTTCGCAGTTTGGTTCACTTAAAGAAAAAGAATTGAATTCGAGTTCAAATTTTTTTCCAGAGTAATCTATAATTGGAGAAAATTCTTTAAAAACTTCTTTCAAGCCCTCTTCTACCAGCCATTTATAGGATTTAGTTTGAGCTTCTATTAAATTCGGAAATTCAATTAACGGATTTTTGTATCTAGAAAAATATTTCTTCGGACGTTTTTCTGTTTGCATTTGTTTATTAAAATTCCTAAAATAAAAATAAGTAAGTTAAAAAACAAAAAGAAAAGCTAAGGCAAAAACGCTTCTTTCTATTTTCACAACATTATTTATTTCGGATACTGATTAACTTAATGCTCAATAAATATGAGCTCTATTAATACGAACGGAGATGCACCCGAAACTCAATCAATCTCTTATTTCCTAGTATACCCCCACACCTATTTCTTGTCAACTAAAAGTCTAAATAGGTGTGGGGGTATACTTATTCCATCTTTTTTGTCAAATACATGCTGTTAATAAATAAAAAAACTGCCAACTTTATATATTGGCAATTTTTATTTATCTTATAATCTTCCCAAAGGATCTTTATTCTCTTCTCCAAAGAGAAGCTCAATAGAAGAACTAAAAAAGATAAACAATCCAGACAATATCCCGACAAAAATTGGCGAGATATCTCGTACAAACAAAACTTGGGGTAAAACATTCCCCCAGAAAAAACTTACTATTCTTCCTAGGAGAAAAGAGAGAAGAAGCAAAAATCCTATTCCTAGGGCTTTGAGAAAATCATTAAAAATCTTCTCACATCTTGTTTTTATTCTCATTTAAGAACCTCTTTTGTTTATTCTTATTAAGAATACCACAAAATACAATTATTAGCAACTTCTTATTTTAAGTTTTTCTCCTTTTCTTCCATTCTTCAATCCCGAACCAAAGCAGAGCTTGGTACGGGACAAGTTTTTTTATGATTTACTTTTTAGACTTTTTCCAATTTTCAATATTTTTATGGTTGCCTGACAACAATACCTTAGGGACCTTATAACTTTTTCCTTTATAAACTAATTTTTCAGGACGAGTATAAACTTCGCTACTAGATATTCTTTCCTCCTCTAAAGATTCATATTTACCTAAAACTCCTGGAATTTGTCGAGAAACACAATCCACTAAAATCATTGCTGGAATTTCTCCACCAGTCAAAACATAATCCCCTATTGATAATTTTTTAGTTTTCAAAACTTTATCAACGCGAGCATCAATGCCTTCATACCTCCCACAAATTAAAATAATATCCGTATATTTTTTAGAAATTGTTTTGGCAAAATTAGTTGTAAATTTTTTCGCGCTTGGAATAAAATTAATTACGAGAATTTTTTTGTTCTTGCCCTTCGACAAGCTCAAGACCTTCGCCACTGCTTTTAGCAGTGGCTCGGCCCGCATCACCATCCCGGGACCTCCACCGTATGGTTTATCATCTACTGGTTTATAATTGCTTTTACTTCCTTTTATAAAATCTCTGGGATTATAAAATTTTACTGAAATAAGCTTACTTTTTATGGCTCGTCCAATAATAGACTCATTTAAATAAGAGCTAAACATATCAGGGAATATAGTAACAATGTGAAATTTTATCATAAAAAATTGTCTGCCCGTCCGAAGCCTTGGCAAAGGAAGGTGATTATGTGAAAACGCATACAGATGTAATAATACACAAAAAAGAGCCCCGATTTGAATCGGGGCTCTTTTTAAAAACTATATCCCCTTCAAATCTTCCATCGCTTGATCAACAGTTTTTGTTGCCATTCCTCCATTTGCGGGTCTCGCTTCAGGTCTCATTCCACCTTCTGGCTCATTGATCTTTAAATTCACTCGAGCATTATTCTTCATACCTATGATTCGCAATAATGTACGAATAGCTTTAGCAGTATTACCCATTCTTCCAATAATCTTACCCATATCGGCAGGATTCACGGTAAGCGAAATGAGTACACCCATCTCATCAACAGTACGATCGATTTTTACATCGTTTGGGTTGTCAACTAAAGCTTTTACTACATATTCCAGAAATACTTTATCAGCGTCTTGCATGGTGTTTCAGATGAATATTTTATTTTTAATGTTTGGCAGTGTTACGACCCGATACTGCTCTTCCTGAATTATACAAAATTATTTTTTGGCTTTCAACTCCTTTCTTTTCTGTGTTGGTTTTTTCTTTGGCAATACGTTTCTTTTCTTCCCTTCTATTACTTTTTGATGCACCATAAAATTATGCATGGTGTCGGAAAGTTGGGCGCCTTTTGACATCCAATATTTTATTCTATCAATTTTGAAGTCGGTTTCCCCCGCTTTTGGATTATAAGTACCGACTATTTCTAAAAATCTTCCACTCTTGGTGCTATTTTTTGAATCAGTCAAAACCGCTCGAAAAGATGGGTCATTCTTTCTGCCAATTCTTTGTAATCTTATTTTTAACATCTTTAGAGTTTAACATAACTTACAAAAAAGGCAAATAAAAAAAATTATGTTATATTTAATAACAATGAGAAAGGAAGCAAAAAAAATTACGAAAACAACACAGGGTGTCATATCAATTTCATCTAAAGGCATTGGGTACATTAGGATTCCTGATTACAAAGAGGATCCGGAAATTGATTTTAGGCATTTAAATACGGCTCTACACGGCGATACTGTCGAGATAATATTGCATTCAAAAGGACACGGACGGCTTACAGCAGAAGTATTAAAAGTAATTTCCCGGGCAAAAATCGGCTTTTCGGGAGTTTTAGAACCCGCCGACGCTAAAGCTTTGGCAGGCAAGAAAGAACACGGCATATATTTCCTAAAACCAGATGATATAAAAATATATACAGATATTCTAATACCAGAAAAATCCTTGAATGGCGCAAAGGCTGGACAGAAGGTTTATGCAGAAATAATTTCTTGGAAAAATCCACTTAAGGCGCCAGAAGGAAAAGTAATAAAAATTTTAGGAAAACCCGGGGAAAATAACGCGGAGATGCAGGCTATCGCGATGGAAAAAGGCTTTGACAGTGATTTTCCAAAGAGAGCGGAAGAAGAAGCAGAAAAGATATCCGCCGAAGGCGGACCAGCCTCTGGCTGGAAAAAAGAAATCGCGAAACGCAGAGACTTCAGAAAAACTCTCACTTTCACCATTGATCCAGAAGATGCAAAAGATTTTGATGACGCAATATCTTTCAGGGAAATAAATGGAAACGAATCCACCGACGCTAAGGCTATGGCGGGCATGTATGAAATAGGTATACACATAGCTGATGTTTCCCATTATGTAAAGATTGGAAGTGAACTTGACCACGAAGCGAAAAATAGAGGGACTTCTGTATATTTGGTTGATAGAACCATACCAATGCTACCAGAAATACTTTCAAATGATTTATGCTCTTTATTGCCTAACAAAGACAGGCTTACCATCAGTGCAGTTTTTATTATGGATAAAAATGCTCTTGTAAAAAAGGAGTGGTTCGGGCGTACTGTGATCCATTCTCAAAAAAGGTTTACTTATGAAGAAGCAGAGGAATCCATAAAAAAAATAAAATCTCCGTTGCATAAAGAACTTTCTATTTTAAATAATTTGGCAAAAAAATTAACCAAGGAAAGATTCGCCAACGGCGCAATATCGCTTGACCAAGAAGAAGTAAAATTTATTTTAGACAAAAATGGAGTACCGATAAAAGTAATAAAAAAAGAACGGGGTGATTCTAATAAATTAATTGAAGAATTTATGCTTTTAGCAAATAAAAAAGTGGCGGAAACTATTTCTAAGGGCACAAAAAAGGAAGATAATGTATTTGTTTATCGTATTCATGACAATCCTAGTAAAGAAAAAATGGCCGATTTGGCATTTTTTCTAAGAAGTTTGGGATATAAAATATCTTTAATAGACGGAATAATACCGACATACGAAATAAACAATCTCTTAAAAAGTTTGTCAGGTAAAAATGAAGAAAATACAGTGCACCGCGCAGTTATACGCTCCATGGCCAAAGCGATTTATTCCACAAAAAATGTTGGGCATTATGGTCTAGCTTTTGAATATTATGCCCATTTTACCTCCCCTATCAGACGATATCCTGATATAGTAGTACATAGGCTTTTAACCGATTATTTGAAAGGGTTGAAAGTAGGTAAGGAAAAATTAAGCATCTATGAAGAAATTTCTAGAAAATCATCAGAACAAGAGAAACGCGCTTCCGATGCGGAGCGAGCTTCTATAAAATATAAACAAGTT